>Ga0255776_10000256_pt1 | contig 59179 bp, 56 predicted proteins | sample 071ome_19_FD_179974 | JGI IMG/M metagenome (GOLD analysis project Ga0255776, IMG submission 179974) | Coastal salt marsh microbial communities from the Groves Creek Marsh, Skidaway Island, Georgia - 071413AT metaG (version 2) | ecosystem: Environmental > Aquatic > Marine > Intertidal zone >...
CGCCGCAATCTCAGGCGCCTCCCTTTCTATCTGGGATCGCGTGAGATAACGAGGTACTTGCATGCGGCAGTTACCCATCAGCCAGTAGAGTAGGGCGCCAAGCCAAACAAAGACGGCCCAAAACCGAAACCCACGCCTTATGCTGGTAAAAAAACGAATTTCCCGGACAGTCGAGGGGTAAGCATCCATCAAACGATTGCGTGAGAGACAGAGTTTTCTGACCAAACGCAGTTCACCGCTCTCAAGATACTTGATGCCCCCCCAGGCGAGATTACTCGAGTGAGAACTCACGCCGCCAGCAATATCACCACGATCAAGCACAGCAACAGACGCTCCCGCGCTAGCCAATGCTGCGGATGTCACCGCTCCATTGATTCCGGCCCCTACGATAAGCACATCGACACCGGACGCCCTGAGCGCCGCCAGTGTTCTTTCCCTTTCGGGGGGTGAATACCGAGCCTTAGGAGTATCGTTATGATTCATTTTTGCGTTAATGGGTGGTTCTTTCACTGGGTCTTGTGTTTTGCGATCCGTTGCCCTCTGGTCTAATGCATGTCGTAGGCCGATGGACAAGACAAAGCTCCAAGCCGCACACTACACCCTCGAGGTATATTTGGTAAGCAGGTTTTATGCTCACAGTTCACGATGAACACTATCGAGGCCTTCACTATCCCTGGGGTCGGAAACAGGCGCCTGAGCCAACCCGACCCGTCGCGGTGTCCGAGGGCGTCTGGTGGGTACGTCTGCCGCTACCCATGTCCCTCGACCACATCAATATCTGGCTTCTCGAAGATGACGGGGGCTGGACCGTTGTGGATACGGGATTGGCGTCGTCGGCGTCGAGAGAAATATGGACCTCTTTATTTGGTGGCTTCTTGGAAGATAAGCCCGTCACCCAAGTCATCTGCACGCATATGCACCCCGATCACGTCGGGCTGGCCGGCTGGATTTGCGAGCAGCATGACTGCGAGCTTTGGATGACACGAGAAGAGTTTCTCATGTGCCAACTCATGACCAGTTACACCGGCAAGGAGGCGCCAGCTGAGGGCTTGAAATTTTATCGCGGCGCCGGTTTCGATGAGCCCTCACTTGAAAGCTACAGAAAACGTTTCGGAGGCTTTGGCAAAATGATCGCGCCCATGCCGCACCGGTATCGACGCCTTACTGACCTCGAGACGATCACCATTGGCGGACGCTACTGGCAGGTAATAGTCGGCTCCGGCCACTCCCCGGAGCATGCCTGTCTATACTGCCCGGCACTGAAAGTACTGATATCCGGAGATCAGGTATTACCTCGCATCACGCCCAACGTATCAGTATTCCCAACCGAACCCGAGGGCAATCCTCTGGAAGAGTGGCTCGACTCCACCGCGCGGCTTATCAATATCTTGCCCGCAGATGTACTGGTCTTGCCGGCCCACCAAACCCCCTTTTACGGGCTTCATATTCGTCTCAATCAGATAATCGATGGCCACCGGGTTGGGCTTCAATCCACTTATGAGTACTTGGGAGAGGCCAAACGGGTCATCGACTGCTTTCCAGCGCTCTTCAAGCGCGAGATAGGTCCAGAGTTGTTAGGGCTCGCGACAGGGGAGACCCTTGCGCACCTAAACCTACTATTACATCGGGGCAATATTTCTAAAACCACAGATGAATCTGGTGTAAATTGGTACCTTCAAAATCCTGACGCGCGCTTTATAGACACCGATGAACACGTTCCTGTCGCGACTTAAGGCCTATCTGTTCCGGATTTACTACCGGATTATCAATAAAAAAGCCTGGCAAGACTCTGCCGTCGCCGCCCGACTCAAAGTTAGTAACCTGCTGATTCCCGGTGCGGTCGATCAACTACGCGCAAGGATGTACCACGGAGAGGCAGACCGCCCCTTGATTATTTACTTTCACGGCGGTGGCTGGGTCATTGGAAACCTAGATACCCACGATCCGTTCTGTCGGTCGCTGGCGGATGCATGCAAATCTACGATTATGTCAATTGACTACCGCTTGGCACCGGAACATGTCTTTCCCGCAGCTCACGATGACTGCCAGGCAGCCACCGATTGGATCCTAGCGAATCTCAATACCTTGGCGCCCAACAATGGCAAAGTGGTTCTCGCTGGCGACAGTGCAGGGGGCAATCTGACCGCGTGCACTGCGGCGACGCTCATCAGTGAGCCAAGACTGGTTGGCACCATCATGATCTACCCCACCACAGAGCACTATCTAAAAGGCTTCCCCTCATTCAGAGAGCATGCGAAATCAAAACCGCTAACGGCGCCCATCATGCGATGGTTTATCGACACGTATCTGGGCGATACGGCACCAGCGGCAACCGAGGCAAAAAAGGTATTCGTCAACCGGCGCACTGACTACAAGGGCTTTCCGAGATCACTAGTAGTCACCGCTGAGCGCGATGTGTTACGTGACGACGGTAGACGCCTGGGCATAACGCTGCGCCAGGCAGGCGTAGACACCACCTACCATCACTATGCCGACGAAGCCCATGGTTTTGCCTGTTCGGAAGGTCCTACCGAGGGCCACCTGCATTTCATCGGGCTGGCAGCAGACTGGCTGGAGACGTTTAGATCTACCCACTAATCCGATCAAGCACTGAAGCGACATCACCTTCAGTGAGTAGCCGCGGCGACACATAGCCATCGCTCTCTTCAACCGCCCGGCTAATCAACAGTGGATAATCTTTTTGACTGATAGCATCGCAAGTGGTTGGCAGGTTTGATTTGACTCCCAGCAATTCAATGGCATCTATGACTCTCGCAGCCGCATCGGATTGAGCAGCATTAATGTCCATAAGCGGTCCAAGCTCTGCCAATTTGGCTTCAGCACAAGGACCATAGACCCGCAGCAGATGCGGCATGACCATGTTATTGGCGACACCATGTGGCAAGTGATACAGCGAACCCAATTGATGGGCAATCGCGTGAATGCTGCCGACGTTTACCTGATTGATGGCGACGCCCCCATAATAGGCCGCCACAGCCATACCCAGACGCGCCTCAGCATTGTCTGGCTCTGCCAGCACTCTGGGTAGCCATTCAAAGACTCCTCGAATACACATGCTCGCGGTTTCTCGGCGGGTTCCGCGTTCCCAGCGACCGATATAAGCCTCTACACCGTGGGTCAACGCGTCCATACCGGTGGCAGCCGTAATCATTGGGGGCAGGCCAAGCATCAGATCTGGATCCAACGCCACTGCCCTCGGCAGCATGGCGGACCCGCTGATAACATTTTTACTGTGATCATTCTCATCGGTGATAACGGCGCCCATCGTCGCCTCGCTACCGGTGCCCGCTGTGGTAGGGATAACATAAATTGGGGCTGCGTCCTCAGGCGCCTTTTGAAAACCAACCCAGGACTCGGGCTCACTGTCAGCTTCTGCCATAAGGGCGATCATTTTGGCTGCATCTATTGAAGAGCCACCCCCAACAGCCAACACCGCGGTCGCATTTCCCGACTTCAATGCCTCCGCACCCTCTCTGACATGGGTAAAGGTGGGATCTGGCTTAACACCGTCATACCAGTGGAGGCGCACACCTTTTGAGGACAGTGGGGCAACCGCGCTATCAGCCAATCCCAACTCTCGCAAGGGACCGTCCGTGACCACCAGCACATCCCGATGGCCACTCTCGGCGATTCGACTGCAGAGGTGGCCGGTACTGCCCGCTCCAATAAAAGCAAAGTGGGGTGATGTCGCTTTTGAGCCGACCAACAGCTTTGCCAAGCTAATTCTGAAGTGCCATAGAGACTGTCTTAGAAACATGGGTTTTGCCATGGACTATCCTCCTGATGAGTTTCCTGCGCAGCCCAGACCGCAGACAGCCTCGGCGACGTTTTCTCCACTGTAGCGCACCGGAGCGGTGGGTTATGCTGACACTAGGCTAGGAGTTTCTAATGGACAGAAGATACATAGATATCGAAGACAGCGACACCCTCGTGTTACGAACAAATCGAGCGCCCGCACCAGGGCCTGGGGAGATGCTGATTGCAGTAGATTTTGCGGGAGTCAACCGGGCCGATGTCCTGCAGCGCTTGGGGCTTTATCCGGTACCGAAGGACGCTTCCCCAATCATGGGGCTAGAGGTATCTGGCACCGTCGTTGATGTCGGCGAGGACATCCGTCGGTTTAAAGCTGGCGATAAGGTATGCGCTCTGGTCCATGGCGGCGGCTATGCAAGCCATGCCATCGCCCGGGAAGATCACACCTTTCTGCTTCCCGGGGGTCTGACGACCAGAGACGGCGCGGCGCTTCCAGAGGCGCTGTTAACCGTATGGCACAACGTCTTCAATCTGGGCAGTTTGCAACCCGGCAGTACCCTGTTAATACATGGGGGCAGCAGTGGCATTGGAACAATGGGTGTACAGATGGGCCTCGCTTATGGAGCCAGAGTCGTCGCCACCGCCGGCGGAGAGCAAAAGTGCCAGCGCGTGCGGGAACTGGGCGCTGAATTTGTCGCGGATTACCGAGCAGGCGACTTAGCTCAACAGATCGACAAAGCAGGATATAGCGGCAAGATCGACGTAATACTGGATATCGCCGGTGGCGATTTCGTTGCTGTAAATCTTGATCTTGCGGCACCCGATGCTCGAATCGTGTGCATCGGAGTGATGCGTGGTGCGAAGGCTGAAATCGACTTGTTTCAGATCTTGATGAAGCGGCTTACCGTAACAGGAAGCACCCTGAGAGGCATGGGGGCTGCCGGCAGGGCGGATGGATTTCGAGCGATCGAAGATCTGGTTCTGCCTTGGCTTAACGCAGGGTCGGTGCGTCCGGTGATTGAGGACGTGTGGCCGCTCGAGCAGGCGATGAATGCTCACCAAAAAATGCAAAGCGGCTCTCATTTTGGCAAGCTATTGCTTGACTGTGGTTAACACTGTGGTGGCGAAATTGGAAATGTCTATTCTGCAATCCTGTCGCTGGCTGAGTTTATTCGCCACCCTAATGCTGCACCCCTATCCTGCAGCACATGCTGATTCACCCACCTTTCTCGCCGATGTCGGCCTCTCTCTCGGCAGAGGCGCTGAGACTGGGGACCTCGACAGTATTGTGGAGAGACGGACCCTTCGAATTCTGACGGTGTACGGCCCTGGTCGCTACTATCTTGATAACGGCCCACAGGGCATAACCGCAGAATATGCAACCCGGCTTGGCAATGTGCTCAATGAGGCCTATGAAACAGGGCAACTGAAAGTGCTGGTCGTTGTCATTCCGGTTGCCCGAGATGAGCTGTTTGATGCGCTGACATCAGGTCGGGGGGACGTTGTCATTGCCGGCACCACGATTACTGACGCGAGGCGAGCTTCCGTAGACTTTACCATTCCTGTAAGCAAGCCACTCAAAGAGATTGTGGTAACCGGGCCGACGGCACCAACTTTGCGTGCTCTCGAGGATTTTTCTGGCAAAACGATCCACGTTCGCAGCTCATCGAGCTACGCCGAAAGCATAAAGCAGCTCAACAACAAATTGGAGGCGCAGGACAAGCCACCCGCAATTATTCAGCCTATCTCGGAGCTTCTCGAGGACGAAGATCTCATCGAGATGGTAAACGCCGGGCTACTGCCTTGGGCGGTTGTCGATAGCTACAAACCGACCATGTGGAAAGATGTTTTTACCGCGGCCAAGATCCGAGACGACCTCGTTCTCCGCGAGGGTGGGCGTCTCGCCTGGGCGGTGCGAAAAAATAATCCTGAGCTCAAGAAATTTCTCAATGAGTTCCTTCGTGATAATAAAGAAGGAACGCTTTTCGGAAATATCCTTCGAAATCGCTACGTCAGGGATTTTGATTGGGCAAGCAATGCCACTGCTTCGAATGAACTTCAAAAATATCGGTCTCTGGAGCGCTATTTCAGAGAGCACGGAGAGACTTATGGCATAGAGCCGGCACTACTAGCAGCGCAGGGCTTTCAAGAATCAAGACTCGATCAAAACGTCAGAAGTCAGGCTGGTGCCATTGGCATCATGCAGTTGCTGCCTAGCACCGCAAGCGATAAAAATGTTGGCATCCCCAATATCCATGAAATCGAGCCGAATATAGAAGCGGGAGCCAAGTACATGTCTTTTTTAAAAAACAGATATTTTAGTGGTCCTGAGCTCGACAGTTTTAACGGCGCTTTACTCGCGCTGGCGGCATATAACGCGGGACCCGCCAAAATTCGCCGGCTTAGAAAAGAGGCGTCGGAGCGGGGCTACGACCCGAATCGCTGGTTTGATCACGTGGAAGTAATCGCTGCGGAACAAATAGGGCGCGAGACAGTGCAATACGTCTCTAATATCTTCAAATATTACCTTTCCTATAAGCTAGTAGACCAACAAAGCGAGCGAAGAGATAAAGCCCGCTCTGAAGCGGGGGTTCAATAAATTCCGAGGATCAGCAGCGCCGGTTTGCTAGAAGAGGTAGCTAAAGGCAGCGGTAAAGCCGTTAAATTTCATATCAAACCGATTGAACCCTCTGTCAACGGTTTCTTCTATGTCCGCGGACACGTGCTGAAATCCAGCAGATAGACCAAAGGCTTGTGTTATTTGGTACTGCAGACGGACATTGCCGTATAGGAAATCACCGCTGTACTGATCAACGTTTGCGGACAACCACCCCAAGGTTCCAAATACTGACCACTTATCATTCAGAGCATAAAACCCTGTGGTGCGAAGGTTTGGAACCGGTGCGGTCAGGGAGGCCTTGCTTCGGGTTTCAGCCTCTCCCACATTCTCGCCCTCCAGGGCGAGCGTGCCTTTCAAGCTAAGGGAGGCATCAAATAAGTGCAGACCACCACCCACCTGCCACTCAAAATGATCGCTACGTCGGAGCGTGTACATGACGTCAGCAATATAAGTATCCAGTGTAAAATCCAGATCTACAGAAGCGCCTGCCGTAAACTCTCGCCCCTCGAAATTGAAGTCATCAGTGACAGTAAATTGGCTGCCTGTGTTAAACCGGTAAGCGCCAACTGAGGCTGCCCAACGATCATTGAACCGGTGACGAAATTCTAGCAACCAACTGGTGTACTCTTTGTCGGAGCCTAGGTCATCAAGCCTGAGGGTGCGGGCATCAAAGCTGCCCCGCTGAGCAGTGACATTCCCTTCACCCTCCTGCACAAAGGCACCGAAAAAGAGAGCGTTATCCTTGACCAGATAAGGATTTGTCGCTTTGTTGTCATCATCAGCAAATACCGCTGCGCTGGCTCCAGAGCCTATCGCGATAACAACAAATCGGAGAAATATAATCATTGCAACTCCCTCGCCCGGCATCGAAGTTTACGCGAATTCCAGCCGTGCTTCATCTTCCAGCCAGCGGAGCCTCCCCGTGGGGGCCCAACGCCTGCGAATCCCCGGTGTTGGCGCAATATAAAACAGATCTCCATTGGTTCCAGTCAATACGGCACCGGCACCGGCACCCCGGGCTATTTTTCCATTAGCCGCCATATGATCCTGCTCACCGTGAACCGGGATTACTACCTCTGGTCGCAGTAAGTTGTATAGATCCCGTAACTCTTCCTCGCAGGGATGACCCGACGCGTGCAACGTATTCTTGCTGTTATCCGCATGAAGCACCTGTATTCCACGCTCCTGGAATCGGCCGATAAGGCGGTCGACCGACTGCTCGTTACCCGGGATGGTTTTGGCACTAAAGATGACGGTATCACCTTCGTCGAGGCATAATTTGGGGTGGCTATCCATAGCCAGTCGGTGAAGCGCTGAACCGATTTCTCCCTGACTACCAGTAGCCAACGCCAATATCTCCTTTTTCGGCAAATAGTCCAAATGGCCTGCATCGATGGCACAAAACTCCGCAGCTAAGTGGTCGGTGGCTCGGGCACTGCGATACATATTTTCTAGGGATCGGCCAAGTAAGCCAACACGGCGCCCTGTGGCGTGCCCGAGCCTTAATATGGTTTGCAACCGTGCTATGTTGCTGGCGAAGCAGCCAATGACTACTTTCCCAGTGAGCGGTGCCACCACTCTCAGCAAGCCATCCGCCACATCGCCCTCGGAAGGGGACCGGCCTGGTTTCATTGCGTTGGTCGAGTCGCAAATAACGGCATTTGGCTGCTCTAGGTTCCGACTCTTCCAATCTTCCGGCTTCCACGGATCAGCGACCACCGGCCGCTGATCTATCTTCCAGTCTGCCGTGTGAATAATGTGACAGCCCGGTGTGCGGATCGACAATGCACAGGTCTCCGGGGTCGAGTGAGTCAATGGCAGCCATTCCACGTCGAAAACCCCAATTTGATGACGTGATGCCGGGACAACTTCAATCATTGGGTTTGGCAGCTCACCGCCCCGCCAGCCAATTTTTCGACGCAGAACGCTTGCAGTGAAGGGGGTCGTATAGACCGGGCACTGAAATCGTGACCACAAATAAGGCACTGCGCCAAGATGATCCTCGTGGGCATGGGTAATGATAAGTCCATCAAGCAGGTGCCGGCGGCTGGCAATGAAATCCGGGTCCGGCATCTGGATGCTGGCACTGCCAGCACGTCCTCGTCCGTCCTGCTCAAACGTAATGCCGCAATCCACCATCAGCCAGCGGCCGTTGTGGCCATACAGATTGAGGTTCATGCCAATTTCGCCGCATCCCCCCAGCGGCAGAAACCAGGTAGCCTCAGGCCCAGGCTCCACAGTTACCACGCATAACCGATACGGAAGTTATATTTCTCGTCCACCTCGGTGTCCAAAGAGGCATCGTAATCCACGGTGATTTCTGCCGCGGCCTGAAAACCGAAGACAAGGGGGAATGAAAGTCCTGCCGTCGTTTTAAGAAGCAATTGATCCGATCCTGACACACCCAAAATACCAATGTGTCTCAAGTACAACTTCGAGTCTCCGCCCAAAATGGTGCTCTCGCCCGTAAGGTTCCAGTTGACCGCGCCGTAACTTTCGGAAGGTTCGTCGCAGTTAATCTTCTGCACTGGCGTACGCTGAAAGCAAGACGCGGGAATAAGATAGTCGGTTTGAACGTAAGCCGCCCCAAGCTCTCCGTCGAGGGCTAGGTAGGGTTTTTCAATCAGCTTTTTGCCGATATAAGGGCCGATATAAGTTCGGAGGTCGATTTCAGCGAATGTGTCGGCTTCAACAGCCACGTTAGCGCCTACATAATAGCTGCTATCGGTGAGAAAATAATCGTATTTGCCAAGTAGCTTCCAGTTGTCGGTGGTATCAATCCACTTTCTGTTTTGCGGTCCCTCGGGCGATGAGGCGTCATAGTCGGCATTGGCGCTGGAGTCTTTATCAAGGCGGGCATTTATTGTGTAGCGATCTCGAGTGCTTCGAACCACGGTATTAATGGCCACATCCAGTTCGTCAGTTTCGGTATTGCCTCGATTCACGACCAGCGCCGCACTCGTGTCCCCGGTCCATCGATAGCCCTCACCTTTTTCCCAGGCACGAGGATTCATGATGGCAATATCAGTTAGGCCCAAAGATGCCTGTTGACTGACGACCTCACCCCCCGATACCACCAACCCTTCAAGATTCACTAGTTGATCATTTTTAAGGAGAATTTCAGTGGGATGACGCCACTCTAAATTAACCACATACTCCAAACCAATTTCGAGATCCTCCTCGTCAAACTGGGTGGCCAGGTAAAGTTTGTCATCGCGGATGTCCACAATGGCACCAACGAGCCGCGAGCCATCAGATAGTTCCACAGTGGTCTGGGTGACAGGATCTGCTGTCAGTGACGCTTCAACCGCATGAAGTGTAGAAGAGAAAAATAAAGCCCCACAAAAAACGGTAGCAACCAGCGGGCGCAGTGATGACATAAAAGGTAAACTCATGGAAATGGAATCCGCCAAATATTCTTCACGGATAGCGTACGTCAAAGGACCAGCGATTAACATCAGCTGTCACACAAACGTCAGTAATTGATAGCAACCAAGCCATGAAAAACTCCTGTTTTGATTATGACCTTTTGGTGATTGGCGCTGGCTCTGGAGGAGTCAGAGCCGCACGCACAGCAGCCTCCCTTGGGGCAAGAGTAGCGGTGGTAGAGGATCGCTACATGGGAGGTACCTGTGTCAATGTCGGCTGTGTTCCTAAAAAGCTCTATGTGTACGCAAGCGAATACGGTAAGGGCTTTACCGATGCGGCTGGCTTCGGGTGGAGCACTGAGAACGTGCAGTTTGACTGGCCCACCCTGCGCGATAACAAAAAAACTGAGATATCCCGTCTTAATAGGATTTATGAGCGGCTTCTGGACAACGCGGGAGCCACGATTATTCACGGTAGGGCCCGTCTTCACGACTCCAATGTCGTTGACGTAGACGGACAGCAGGTCTCCGCGGAGAAGGTGCTTTTGGCCACGGGAACCTGGCCTTTCATTCCTCCTTTTACCGGTCATGAGCATGCACTAAGTTCAAACGAAATTTTTGACTTGGACGACTTCCCTGATCGGCTTGTGGTGATTGGTGGGGGTTACATCGCGACCGAATTCGCCGGAATTTTCAATGGCCTTGGATCCCGAGTGACGCAGCTATATCGCGGGGATTTGTTCATGCGGGGGTTTGATTCGGATATTCGCGCTTTTCTCGCCGCAGAGATGCTCAAAACCGGTGTCGATCTCCGCTTCAATGCCAATCCCCAGAGCATTGAGACCAGCAGCGACGGTCTGCTGGTTACCCTCGGGAATCAGGCAACCCTGAAAGTGGATGCGGTCCTCGCGGCTACCGGTCGACGACCTAACATAGAAGGCCTGAATCTCGAGATCACTGATATCCAATACACCAAGGATGGCTTCATCGCGGTGGACAAGCGTTTTCAAACTGCCGAGCCCTGGTTGTACGCTCTGGGCGATCTCATCGGTGGGCCGCAACTAACCCCGGTTGCGTTGGCGCAGGGCACCGCCTTTGCTCACCAGCACTACGGTCAAGGCAGTCAGGCTCCAGACCTGGAATACGTACCCACTGCGGTTTTTAGTCAGCCCAACGTTGGAACAGTTGGCCATACGGAAGAGACTGCAAGAAAAATGTTCGGCGATGTCAGCATCTTCAAATCTGAATTCAAACCCATGAAGCATACGCTTAGCGGAAAGGATGAGAGATCACTCATGAAGCTGATTGTCGACGCCTCCACAAACCGGGTGGTCGGGTTGCACATGGTCGGCCCAGATGCAGGCGAGATTGTGCAAGGCATGGCGGTGGCAATACAAATGGGCGCGACGAAAGCTGATTTTGATCGCACTATCGGCATTCACCCCACGGCTGCCGAAGAGTTCGTCACGATGCGAGAGCCGGTCGGATGATGCTGTCCGAGCCGTGGGCTTGGGCTGCCTTGCTATTGGCAGGCTTGATAGGCGGAGCCATAAACGTCATCGCGGGTGGCGGCTCAATCATCACAGTCCCCGTCATGATTTTTTTGGGTGTGCCTGGCCCCATCGCGAACGGCACTAATCGGATTGCCATCCTGGCTCAGAATATTGCGGCGATTTCTACCTTTAAGCGCCATGGCCTGTATGACTTCAAGCTGGCGTTCTCACTAGCTGCCTGCGCGCTGCCCGGAGCTCTTGTGGGAGCATGGGTAGGGGTGAATTTAAGCGGCGAACGATTCAATCAGGTCCTTGCCGGCGTCATGATCGCCGTACTTCTATACATGCAATTCGGGAAACAAAGCGGTCGTCAAGCAACCGAGGGGCCACGACGACTGGTACTCGGTCATGGATTGATGGTGCTTGCAGGATTCTGGGGAGGCTTCATCCAGATAGGCATGGGCTTTATTCTCATGCCAATCTTAAACCGCGTTATGGGCCTAGACCTAGTCAGCACCAACGTTTACAAGGTCGCTATTGTGGCGGTCTATACGGTAGGGGCGCTTGCGGTTTTTGCCCTCGGCGGTGAAGTTTACTGGTTAATCGGGGGCGTTCTTGCTCTCGGCAATTCGCTCGGGGGATACGTGGGTGCTAAGCTTACGCTGAGCAAGGGTGATGAGTTAATCAGGCGGGTATTGGTCGTTGCCATTATTGCGATGGTCGTTAAATTGCTGTTTTTTAGCTGATGCACCAGATCACTAACTGCCGGTGCGGTTAACGTGCCAATTCCTGCAACACCACGATAGCAGAGGCGAGATGATGAAAATTCAAATAACCAAAACCGCGCGTGCTTGTGTTTCAGGCTTTTCTTTTATTTGGTTTTTGGGATGTGCAAGCGTTCAGGTAGATACTACAGACACAGCTGAGTTCAAGGCAGGTAACTATAAAACCTATTCCTGGATGGGCGCACCAATAGATAATTCTGCGGGCTCTACTGACCCCTTGTATGTGCTGGACCCAACGCTGCGCTCTGCCGTGGATACCAAACTCGCCAGCAAGGGTTATCGCTATGTTAAAACTGGTGGAGATTTTGTCATTGATTACCAATTCAAGGACACGCTGGTTGCCGGGTCGTTGAACTCAACGGCAGCTGAAGCAGATAATCTTTATCCCGCCCCAAGCAATCAAGCGGTCATAAATCGGCGACCAGACCAAGCCCTGGTGGACAACGCTTACGCCCTCAGCGGACCTAAAGAAGTCAATAGCATCTTAATCCGCTTCTCCGATGGTGAGACCCTCACCATGGTGTGGGCTGCCGGGGTGAGCAAGGTGGTCGATAAGCTGTACTTTGATGCGGATGATCTCCGAAAGACCATCAACACCGCTGTCGACAGAGCGCTTGGGCGCTTGCCCTCTGCCTCTTAGCAGTAGCACTACTCAGACTTTACCTGCCAGGGCAATGCCTCCTCCGTCATTCCAGCAGATAAGTTTTCCAGCGCCCGCTCGATCATGGCCTGCCGAGTAGGTCCAGTGGCACTGCCCAGATGAGGTGTGAAAACAACATTATCGAGCTGCATCAAGAGGCTATCTTGGGGGAGCGGCTCCTCAGCAAAAACATCTAGACCCGCTCTCAAGCGACCGGAGGCCAGCTCTCTTACCAATGCGCTTTCTTCAACAAGCGCTCCTCTGGCGGTGTTTATCAATATCGCGCCGTCACGCATCGCTGCCAAGCGCGCGGCGCTAACCAACTGGTAGGTATCGGGTGTCGAGGCCGTATGGAGGGTAACAATATCAGCCCGACCAAACAGTGTTTCTAAGTCTGTAAGCTCGACGCCTTCTACCACCCGTGGCGTTCTGTTCCAGCCAATCAATCGACTACCGAATCCTCGTAATCGGGTAGCGACTGCCTGTCCGGTCGGGCCCAGACCGATAATGCCAACGGTCGCTCTGCTCAAGTCTGTACCCAGAAAAAAGCCTGTAGACCACCCCGCGTGCCATCCACCATTGCGTATAAAACGATCGGCCTCTGGCACTCGCCTGGTTACCGCGAGCATTAGCGCAACCGCCATATCTGCCGTGCTGTCCACTAAAACATCAGGGGTGAATCCTACCGGCACACCGCAGTGGTGGGCGCTAGCCAAATCAATATGATCAGTCCCAACAGATATCGTCGAGATCACTCGCAAAGCGGGAGCGGCTTCAATCACCTTCTTTGTAACGGGTGTGCCAACAGAACAAAGAATGCCATGTGCGGGCTGCACCCATTCCGCGAGAAGATCTTCAGAAATTTGGGTCGTCTGATCCCAGATTTTCAGCGCATAGCGGCTGCCAAGCCACCCTAATACTGGCTCCGGCAAGGGAACTGTCACCACAACCAATTCCGACAACGCTTACCCCTCCTAAAGCACCGATGGACAAGACATTCGATCTAACACCATACATAGTAACGCCCCCAGAACCCATCACAGTAGCCATCCCAGCACCGATAAGGGCCAGCAACCGGCGAGAGATTAGGGCTAGTGTCCGTCGGACACCACGACTGCGGGCTCCAGACCACCTGGGCCGCTATAGCGCTGAGCGGCGCGTCGTGACCACAGCAACAAACCAATAACCGGCAGGGCGACAAACAACCAAGAAGCGGGATAACCCAGTGTCATCAGGACAACCCCTGTGGCAAGCGGGCCAACAACCCGCCCTATCGAAGCGGCCAGTGCTGTTGCCCCCATCATGCGACCGCGCTCTGCCGAAACAACAATACTACTTGCGATGGTATTGAGAACCGGCAAACAACAGGTCGCGCCAGTGAACGCTGTAAATATAACAAAAGCCCGGGATAGCTCGCCGCTGACAACCCAAGTGGCGATAAGGCTCACAGCGAAAATACAGGCACCCGCACTGAGCACATTGAGAAGCCCGAAACGTCTGGTCAACCAGTCAATTGACGCCCCTTGGACCAAGATCATAGCGAGCCCAACCAAGCCAAATAAAACGCCGATCTCTTGAGGTCCCCAGCCCTGAAGCGCCGCCAACCACAGCGGGCTCAGGTAAATCGCTGAACTCACTGCACAGGTATGCAAGGCATACTGAGCCACAAGTAAAAGGGCTTTACGCTGGTGTAAAAATACGAGCAATCGCTCTTTTCCGGACTCTTTCCTAAACAGAGGCGCGCTGGTATTTCTGGGTTTATCGTTTGGCAGCACAACCCCCGCCAACAGGACAGACAGGAGTGACATTGCCGCGGCAAAAAGACCGGGCAGAAGAAAGGAGTCTCCCGGGCCGGCTAAAAGGCCTCCAATGACCGGCCCCAGAATTAGTCCGAGCCCAAAAGCCGTGCCGACAAGCCCCATTGCTTTGGCCCGTCGCTCTGGCTTGCTGACGTCCGCCATAAGCGCTGACGCAACTGGCAGACTACCTGCCATAAGCCCACCGAAGCCTCGAGCCGCATACAGCATCCACAGCTGATTCGCTGCACCGAGAAGCACATAAGACATGCCCCCGCCGAAGAGGCAGATCATCAACACCCGCTTTCTGCCGATGCGGTCGGATAATCCACCCCAAAACGGGCCAACTATGCCCGCACCGAGGCTATAAATAGCAATCACCAGCGCAACGTCGACCTCGTCTCCCCCTAGCATTGGTGACATGAAGGGAAGGATCGGGATCACAATCCCAAAGCCCACAAGATCCACCACGATGACAGAGAAAACCAGCCATTCAGCCGGAAGCCCCCTCGATAGACGGGTCACGATTCAGTCCAGCGCTTCGTCTCTGGCAGGTCAATCGAGAACAAATCCAGTGCCCTTGACACACTCTGGGTGACCAGGTCGCTAACAGTCTCAGGCCTTGTGTAAAAAGCCGGGGCGGGCGGGGCAATAACAGCACCCATCTCGGTAGCTGCCACCATATTTCGTAAATGTCCCAAGTGGAGAGGGGTCTCTCTGACCATCAACACCAGTCGCCGTCGCTCTTTGAGCGCCACATCCGCAGATCGCGTCAGCAGCGTGGAAGTAACACCAGAGACTATTTCTCCCAGAGTTCGGATAGAGCAAGGGGCTATTAACATCCCAAGGTTTTGAAACGAGCCACTGGCTGTTGCGGCGCCGACATTTTTGATGGGATGCCAGTGGTCGGAAAGCTTACGAATGTCTTCCACCGAACAGTCCATCTCGTGATGGACGGTCAACTCGGCCGACCGCGACATCACTAAATGTGTCTCAATATCCAGAGGCGCCAGCAGCTCAAGTGCCCTAACGCCGAATTGCACGCCCGAGGCGCCACTGATTCCAATAATTATCCGCTTCACGAGGCTAGTGTAACGCCTCAGAACTGGAACCAGACACAAAGAAGAGAGGAACGACCATGTTATTTTCTGAAAATCGGGGGCTCTTGACGTTGAGGTAGGTAATCAGGAGGCCATCGTTTTCATTTGTGCAAGCATGGACATCATCTTCTGATGCACCATATTGACCGCTTTGAGAGGGCGAATCATCACCTTGAATTCGATGATCTGATCTCCCTCGCAGGTGATCATATCCACACCGTTGATCGCGATGTCGTCCATCATGCACTCGAATTCGAGTATGCCAACATTGCCCTGAATTACTTCTCGCACGTAGCGAAAGTCCGTGTTGAACACCTGATGGGCAGCCGATAAATAGGCAAAAGATATCTGTCTGCCGCGCTGCGGGGTGTGCACGACCGGAGACCAAAATACACACTCCTCGTGCAACAGCTCCCAGAGCCCGTCGGTAGAACCCTGAGCCATCACGGTGTGCCACCGGTCAAATGCAGAAATAGATCCGTCCATACCCCCAGAGTAACAGAGTTGGCGAAAATAATTGGGTGAATAATGTATCGTGAAGCACTAGAAGTGGGTATCTGAAACTACCTCAACGAAGCGGCCGATCAAGCGCGTCTGGGCAGGCCAATGTTTCAGACCCAGACTAAAGACCGGTGGTCGACTCGAATTCCTGAAGGGCAGTTTGCCGCTGCTCATACGCGGCCTGACCACGTTTTTTGTCAGCAGCACCAAGCCTCTGCTGTAACCGCCGACCCCGATAGTACCGAACGAGGCTCTCAAAACGCGCAGATTGATATTCTCCTGCAAGCAGCGCGTCAATCAACGCGATATCAATACCCAAGCGATAAGCGATTCGGCTGGGACGTATGCGATGGGCATGAAACTCGGCTACCAATTCAACTTGTCTATGAACCGGTAGATCACAGGTCCGACTGTACCCGTATGGAGGGCAGGGTGTGCGGGTATCATCCTTCATGTCGCCCTTATAACAAGCTTTCACGAAAGTCCCAATAGGAAACAGGGATGCCTGATGCGATAATCACGATGTCGGTTTTGTATATCGCCCGACCATTGATAAAACACTATCCGCGAGCGCCTCTGACATAAGCCCAAGGGGGACGACATTGCCACTGCCCGCTAAGACTCACCGCCGGACCAAAATTGTTGCGACGATCGGCCCTGGTTGCGACAACGAGGATATGCTTGGTCGGCTTATTGGTGCCGGCGTAGATGTTTTTCGCCTTAATTTTAGCCACGGATCTGTAAAAAACCACGGCCGGGTCGCTGAGCGCATCAGACGCCAGTCTCGGCACGCGGGCCGCTATGTGGGCATCCTCGCGGACCTTCAAGGGCCCAAGATCAGAATAGGCGGGTTTGAGACGGGGAGCGTGCAGCTCACCGCGGGAGATCCTTTCTGCCTGGATATCACCCTAGACAGCGAAAAAGGCGACAGTCGTCGAGTTGGCGTGGAATACCAGTCCCTTCCACAGCAAGTCGCTGTAGACGACATCCTGTTGTTAGACGACGGCAAGCTTCGATTGCGTGTCGATGATGTTACCGATACCGCCGTTGACTGTACTGTTATCATCGGCGGAAAACTGTCCTCCAGAAAAGGCGTCAACAAGCTGGGGGGCGGCCTCGCCGCGCCGGCGCTGACCGAAAAAGACCGCGAGGATATTGCAGGGATGGGCAATATCGCCCCGGATTTTGTCGCCGTCTCGTTTGTCTCAAGTCATCGAGATATCGATCTGGCCAGAGAGCTTCTCGAGGCTGTGCAGGTTGAAGCCGCCATCATCGCCAAAATCGAAAGGGCAGAGGTAGTCGCCGACAGCGAACTTTTGGACTCCATCATCCTTGCCTCAGATGGCATCATGGTAGCCAGGGGGGATCTCGGGGTGGAAGTAGGCGATGCTCAGCTAATTGGCATCCAGAAAGATCTCATCTCGCGTACCAGAAAGTTAGATCGGTTGGTCATTACAGCCACCCAAATGATGGAATCGATGATCAACAACAGTATGCCGACCCGCGCAGAGGTATTTGACGTCGCCAATGCGGTTCTCGATGGCACAGATGCCGTCATGCTGTCCGCAGAGACCGCGGTAGGTCAGTACCCCGTTGAAGTGGTGACCGCAATGGCTGATGCAGCAATTGGTGCGGAGCGGCATCCGGTGGCACGAACTTCCAGATATCGATTAGACAGAGAGTTTTCGAGCGCCCAAGAAACCGTGGCCTTGTCCGCAATGTATGGTGCCAATCATTTTCCCGGCGTATGCGGATTGGCTGCGCTGACCGAGCACGGCAATACCCCCACGATGATGTCCCGATTGTCATCTGGACTGCCCATTTTTGGGCTGAGCCGTCAACATCGAACTTTGCAGAAACTCTCTCTCTGCCGAGGAGTCATACCTCTATACTTCGATGTCACAGCATTTCAGCCAGAGGATCTCGATGCGCGGATACTTGAATTCTTGCTTGATGGCGGCTACCTCAACCGGGGCGACTTCCTTCTGCTGACAATGGGCAGCACGGCAGGAGAGGCCGGTAAGACCAACCAAATGAAGATTCTCACCGTTGAATAAATGACGCGTGGTCAGCGACCCGAATCTAATGAAAATAATTTAAATTAGGGGGTGGGTGTTGTCGCCATTAGAATGCTACACTCCGTGTCGCTGGTAGTTTCACAGCAACGCTTTTTGCGGCGCTCGCAGTCTTCGGTCTACGGTTTTGTTCCAATCAGCGTGTAAGGGCCCTCCGCGATGACATTGTCTAGCGCTGGGTATTTTTTGAGTAGAAAAGGTAAGTGCAATGTCCCAAGTTACAGGCACCGTAAAGTGGTTTAACGAGACCAAGGGTTACGGATTCATCGAACAGGAAGGCGGTCCCGACGTATTCGTCCACTTCAGTGCAATCCAGGGTGATGGTTTTAAAACCCTTCAGGATGGTCAGAAAGTGCAGTTTACGGTGGCCACGGGCCAGAAAGGCCCTCAGGCAGAGAACGTTGTTCCTGCTTGAACATCTTCTGAAACAATAAAAAGGGGCTTCTCACGAAGCCCCTTTTTTGTCTTGTCCGTAGCGCTATGAGGGAGTGTTAAACGCCTTCCTGTATTTCCTTTTGGCGCTTTTCCTCGCTGGCGATGTACTTAAGCCATTGCCCCGCCATTTCCTCAGAGCGCTCGTCTTTCGCCACCTTTTGGGCCTGACGGAAGGACTTCCGTGCACCGTTATAATTGCCCATGTTGAAATGCGCCATCCCGGCCACCATATGAGCCTGGTCTGGACGCTTGACCCCGCCTTTCTTCAGACCTTTCTCCACCGAATCAATAGCTTTCTGGTGTTGGTCGCCGTCCAGGTACACACTACCCAGACGTGCGTACAGCTCACCCTCCTCGGCAAGACTGGCCGCTTTTTCCATCATCGGAATTGACTTGGCGGTCTCCTGAGCCTGGCGCCAGGCACTGCCTGCGAGCTCATAATTCTTTGACTTTTCCTCAACAATTTCAGCTTCAATACCTTGCTCCATCACCCGAGCCGCTGGATAAGGAACCTCTGCGTTGAGATAAAGGTATGACAGCTGGACCAAGTCGTTGCTTTTGTCGAGCAAGCCCTGAAGGTACGCTGTTTCCATCATAGCGAGTTGCCGAGGCTCATCCTTCAGCTCGCCATGAAGGTGTGATGCCTGTACCCAGTATTGCTTGCTGGGATAGTAATAGAGCAGCAAGTTGAGGGTGTCGAGAGCGCTTACGAAATCCTCTTTGTCGAAGTACAAAAATCGAGCCAGGTTATACCACTGCTCCTTGGGCACCTTGCCGTCAGATTCGTACATGCTAATCGCGGTCTCAACGTTTTGCAGCGCCTTGTTAAAATCCTTGAGCTGGTAATAGCCCTGAGACAGTAGCACGTAGGCATTTGCATTGGGCTTATCGGTCATCTCAAACCACTGAAGCAGCGCATCCACACCCTGCTGCCACTGCTCCTGCACAAAATACAATTGAGCTACGGTGAAACGTGTATTGATCTCCATCGCCAGAGGAATATCCGGCTGTCGGATAACGAGATCATAATTTTTTAGGGCTCCACGATAATCTTCCACCGAGTAACGGAGGAACGCGTAAAGGTTGTAAACGTTGGCCAGCTCGTAGCTGTTGAGAGCACGCTTTCCCTCTCCCGCAATCATGCCATCCAGGACCTGCTGAGCTGCCGCATAATCTTTTGCTTCGGCAAATGCCTGAGCTTCGGCAAGCTTTTCGTAAACCTTGTTTCGTAGCGCGGGTGTCCGACGGGTTTCTCGCTGTTTTTTCTCACCGGAATTTGACTGAGCACTGGCCTGCTGCACAAAACCCACTGCAGGCATGACGGCGTCCAACGCAACTATGCTGAGGGACAGGCCAAGAGCAAGAGTTGCTGTGCTGAAAAAACGAAAAGTCATCGCCTGGACCTCTTGAAATCGCTTACTGCTCAAGCTCGTAGGTAAATTTGTTTTGCACGCCCGCAACTTCAATCGGTTCGCCATCAACCACGCGAGGCTTGTACTTAAACTTCTCTGCTGCTTTGACCGAAGCCCGCTCGAAGATGCCGGATGGCTGGCAATCAACCGGCTGAGGATCGCGAATAGATCCGGTCTTGGTCACCGTGTATTCAACGATGCAATAACCTGAAATGCCACGGGTTTGCGCACGGCGAGGATAAATTGGCGCCACCTTGACGATAGGCAGGTATTCTCCGTCGCCAGATGACATCCCCGATGAGCTTAGCTTGAGATTGATGCCGGTACTTGGGGCCGTGTTTGCAACATTCATGTCGATATCGGTATCAAAATCGATCGGCTCAAGATCCGGTGGCGGCTCCTCAGGGTCCTCCACTTTCTCAGGTTTCACCTCTTTAAGATTTGTCTCGATGACTTTATCGGGGACCACGATATCAGCGATTTTCCTCGCCTTCGTGTCTTCCTGCTTGTAATCGCGATCAACCAGCGCTTGCATGAGATAAAACAAGCCGATAGCCACTGGTATTGCCAGCAGGCCACCTACACCAACCCGTGCCGAACTACCCATTAACCTTAAGCCTCGTCATCCGTGGAGATACATGGTGGCGCGGTCAGTACGGGGCGCACCGTATCAATAAGCTCCTCAACCGCGAAGGCCGGGGTTTCCCGGTCGACCTGCACCACGATATTCGCCTGTGGAGCCTCTTTTTTCGCGGCCTCAGCAGTTCGCAACGCCTTGTCTAGGGGGAGCTTGTTTTTGTTGTAATAGATATCACCGCGCTCATCGACAGCAAATATAATGGTGCCGCGCGCGCATACTTCTGTTGTTGTTGCCTGAGGCTTAAATATCTCAACCCCGGGCTCCTTTACAAAAGACGAGGTCACGATGAAGAAGATCAGCATGATGAACACGACGTCCAACATGGGGGTCAAATCGATCTGACCTCCATCCTGCTGGGAAGCCTGACTGGGCCGACTTGCCCGATCGCGCATACTCATTCCCAGACCCTCACTTTGCACTCGCCCAACTGACTGAACCGACACCCGCCTCGCGCGCGGCGTCAGCCACATCAACCACAATGCCTGCCTCAGCGCCCTTCTCAACCTTTATGGTGACCGGCGCCTCGGGGTCCTCCGCCAGCATCCGCTGGATATTGGCTCGGACAGCGCGTATATCAACTCGACGATTTTCCATCCAGATTTGATTGTCTGCCGCCACCTCAACCAGAACGCTGACAGAGTCATTGGGATCTGTCTGCTGATTATCGTCAGGCCGGTTGATTTCAATACCCGCTTCTTTGATGAACGATGCGACCACGATGAAGAAAATCAGCATGATAAAGACCACGTCCAGCATTGGAGTCAAATCAATCTCCGCACCGTCGTCTTCCTGCTGTCTCGCTAGCTTGCGCATGAATGCCTATCCTCTAAACGCCCGATCAATAATCGGACGTCAATTGATCCTCTAACAATTGCTGTTCCCGGCCGGCCACCCGTTGCAAATAGGTGTTAGCAAACAAGCCAGAGAGTGCCGCCACCATCCCGGCCATCGTGGGGATGGTCGATTTTTCAACGCCACCAGCCATGGACTTTGCATCACCGCCGCCGGTAACTGCCATGACGTTGAACACTTCTATCATGCCTGTCACGGTGCCGAGTAGGCCCAACAACGGGCACAGAGCAACGCAGGTGGAGATCACGTTCATGTTGTCATTGATCAGCTCGCGGCTGGTTGAGAGCAACCGCATCCGTATTTGTTTGGCGTTCCAGGATCGACGTTCAGAACGCCCCTCCCAGCTCGCTACAAATTGGGCGCGGTCCGCTTTCCAACTAGCAGAGAAGTACCACAGACGCTCGAAGATAAGCGTCCACATAAAAAACACCAGTACGGCGATCAGCCACAACACATTCCCGCCTTTGTCCATAAAGGCGAAGATGGTTTCAAATATCCCAGGCATGCGTCAGTCCTCTACAACCTGCGCCTATCGGCTGTGCTCTCGCTCTGCATGCTCGGCAACAATGCCCGTGGCCTGCTCGTTGAGGACGTGAATAATCCGCTGGGCTCTACCGTTGACGATGGTGTGCAGAAGCACCGTAGGAATCGCAACCAGAAGACCCAGGACCGTGGTAACCAGAGCGCTTGAAATACCCCCGGCCATCGCTTTGGGATCGCCCGCACCAAAGATAGTGATCGCCTGGAAGGTGATAATCATACCGGTCACCGTACCGAGAAGCCCCATGAGAGGTGCCACCGCAGCGATAATTTTTAGCAGCGTCAGACCGGCTTCCAGTTTGGGCGTCTCACGGAGAACACCTTCCGCCATTTTCAGCTCAAGGGTCTCGGGATCCATGTTGGGTGCATCCTCATGAATCTTGAGCACACGACCCAGCGGGTTGTCTGGGTTGGCCTTTGACGACTTCAGCTGGGAGCTAACCTTCGCTCCAACCGTGGTCAGGATAAGCACGCGGTAAATCGCCAGCAGGAACGCAAACGCGCCGACGGCAGTAATTGCATACCCCACGTAACCACCCTGATGCCAGCGCTCCGCCAAGGTTGGGCTATCGATAATCGCGGCAAGGAAAGAGCCGCCAGTAGGCCCAGTCGGGTCAATGCCAAACTGGTGTAAACCATCACTCGAGCCCGCAAGATCGGAAGCCTGTGAGCCAAAACCCCCTCCCGGCTGTCTGGGAAGTTCGGTGAGCTGATTGTTACTAAACGCCAAATAATTGCCGGCCGTATCGATCACGTTGAAGGCGCCCACCCGCACCACATCACGCTGACTTAGCTCGCCCGAAGGCGTAGCGACTTCAGCGGAAAACCGAGAGATAGTTCCCTGCTCTTTGACTTCCCGGAGAATCTCGTACCAGACGCGCTCAATTTCCTCGACACTGGGCAGACGGTCTGAGCCACTCATCTTGGCAATAAGTTCTTTAAGGAACACTTCACGGCCGGGGTACTCCGCCGACACCATGGAGACATCCATCTGGGACGCAAGGTCTCCAGTTGCCGCGGTCAGGTGTCCGAACAGCTCCGACAGCGTACCGAGACGCTCCTTGAGCTGCTCCTGCTTGGCTGCGATCAGCAGTTCATTGTCCTCGAACTTTTTCTCGAGGCGTGCCGATCGACGCTCCTCGTTCTCGCGTTCCTGCTCGGCCCGCTTGAGTTCTGCCGCCTGGTTCGCTTTGGCTTGGGCAAAGCGCTGCTCACGGGCAGCGTTCTCGCTGGAGGCACGGGCCTGACCCTGCTTCACAAGGCCTAACAGTTCATCCATATTTTGGGCGGCAACCTCCTGAGGGGTTGGGCCCGCGGGTTCAGCGGGCGCCTCATCCTGTGCATAAGCACCCCAAGAGGCCAGTGTGGCAACCGCCACTAAAGCTGAAGCTTTAAAAATCTGCGCTTTCATGATTAGTTGGCCTCCGGTGCCGCAACGGGCATGTTCAGCAATTCAATAGTGGCTTGTTTCTTGGCGATTCGAACGCCCTTCCGCACTGCGGACGCATAGTCTCCCGCAGACAAAGACTCCCAGCTCTGGGTTTTGGTGCTCCAGGCCCCTGTTTCCGCGCCGTCCTTGGTTTGGTAAACCAAAGAAACACGGCCAACCCGAAGAATGTCGACTTCACGCTCGACGCCGTTGACCGAGATTGTGTCTGGGTAAGACTCAATACCCCGGCCGTATTGCAGTTCGATGGAGTAGAGCTCGAGCACCTGTCTGAAAGCCTCTGCTGATGTCACGTCAGAACGGTCAAGGTTAGAACGCACTGCCTCGATGTTGCCAAGGCGAGTATCCAGATCAAATGGCATATCAAGATTAATAAACTGCTCAAGGCCGTCGAGCATACGGCCCACCAGAGGTGGAATCTGGCGCTGAATCACTGCTGCCTCGGCAATCGATGCGTCGATGTCGGAAATCCGGCGCTCCTGATTTGCTATCTGTCGCTCCAGTCTCGCGTTGTAGACTCGCAAGCCGTCAACCTGCTTCGTCACGGTCTTGTAATCAGACAACAGATCACGGGTCTCGTCTGCGAGTCGGTCGATTTTGGCCTGGGACGTCTTGGCGTCCGCCGTGCGCTGCTTGCCCACGTCCAGGATATCGTCAATAGAGGTAGCGGAGGACGTAGCGGCGACACCCAAGGTGCCACCAGCGACGCAGGCCGCGAGCAATACAGTTTTCAATCGATGGATGGTCATGGGTTAGGCACTTCCTCTTTTTGGTCTCCAACGGCTAATCCCCGGTTTTCGGGACTACACAAGCCGGCTACTAACTGTAATCTGGAGTCTGTTAACACGTTTCGCTGGAATTATCTTATAGCGACTCTTTAAAGGGCGGTAGACTCTACATGAGGTCCAACGCCGAAATCAATTGGGTTTCCGGAATATTCTCTACGCTCAGCCAATAGATTCAGACTTTTCCAGCTCAACCACGCTAAAGTCATGGCTATTGCGGCCTGCCGCCTCTACTCGCTGACGAGAAACCTCCCGCCAGCCCGATAATAACGACAGATCAAAGTAGGTGTCACCCTCTACCTGCCCATGGACCTGGGTGACGACGGCTCGATTGGCATAGGCCAGACACAGCCGGTAGATTTCGGCTCCGCCCACCACGCAAAGGGCCCTTGCCCCATCGAGCATCGCCTGCTGACGAGCACGCTCAATGGCTGGCTCAACCGCGGTGAATACCTCCACACCGGGGGCGCTCCAGTCAGGGTCCCGGGTGAGAATCAGATTTGTGCGCCCGGGAAGGGGTCTGCCAACGGAATCAAACGTTTTCCGGCCCATGAGAACCGGACACCCCATGGTAGTGCGCTTGAAGTGCTGCAGATCATCGGGAAGATCCCACGGAAGGGCGTTTCCTAACCCAATAACGCCGTTTTCAGACACCGCAAGTACCAGCTCGACCGGGAGCTCCTCAGACACAGAACCTGTCATACGGCCACCGGCGCTGGAATGTGGCTTTGGGGCTCATAGCCCACTAACCCGAAGTCCTCATACCGATATTCAAACAGACTGGCCGGCTGTCGGTGAATTTTGAGGGTGGGCAACGCTCCTGGCGTTCTTTCGAGCTGACGTGCGACCTGTTCCTTATGATTACTGTATATGTGAGCGTCCCCAAGGGTAATGACGATCTCACCAACCCCGAGGCCAGATTGCTGGGCCAACATATGGGTGAGTAGTGCAACCGAGGCGATATTGAATGGCAGACCGAGAAAGGTGTCGCTTGAGCGAATAAAAAGCAGTGCCGACAGCGCTCCGTCGGCAACGTAAAACTGGTAGAGAAGGTGGCAGGGAGGTAGCGCCATCCGACCTGCGACAACATTTTCCTGAGGTGATTGGGTCTCGTCGGGCAAATACTCCACGTTCCACCCGTGAAACAGGATACGTCGGCTATCCGGCCGATTTTTCAAACAATCGAGCACGTAGGCGATCTGATCAATTGCCTCGCCGTCCCGGGTTGGCCAGCGGCGCCATTGGGCACCGTAAACGGGCCCCAGCTCGCCAGCCTCGGTAGCCCACTCATCCCATATAGAGACGCCATTTTCGCGCAACCATTGGGTGTTGGTATCTCCACTCAAAAACCAGATCAGCTCGTTAACAACGCTCTTGAAATGGACTTTCTTGGTGGTGAGTATCGGGAACCCTGCGGTTAAATCGAAGCGAAGCTGGCGCCCAAAGACGGATCGGGTGCCAGTGCCGGTGCGATCACCCTTATCAATACCGTTTGTTCTGATGTCTTGCAGAAGGTCCAGATAGGCCTGCATAACCAATCTCTATGACTGTTGATGGCGGGGTCGACTCGTTTGAGCACGAGCCGACCACCATAGTAATGCAACCCCGGCGATAACCATAGGCAGGCACAGAGTTTGCCCCCGGGTCATCCAACCAAAGGCCTGAAATCCCAGATGGGCATCGGGCTCCCGAAAAAACTCCACAAAGAAGCGCAGCGACCCATAGCCCAGCAGAAACAGTCCAGTCACTGACCAGGTAGACCTGGGTTTTCGCGTGAACAGCAGCAACACAAGAAACAGAAGGCAGCCCTCGAGGGCAAATTGGTAAAGCTGGGAGGGATGGCGAGCCACTCCCAGCGGATCCCGAGGAAATACCATGGCCCAGGGCGCGTCAGACGCTCGGCCCCAGAGCTCTTGACCAATGAAGTTACCCAACCTCCCAAGGGCCAACCCAACCGGTGCAAGGGGCGCCACAAAGTCAGCCAGCTTACCCAGGGGGATGCGCCATGACCGGGCTAGCCAGATAACCGCCGCAACCACCCCAAGGAATCCCCCGTGGAAAGCCATACCACCCTCCCAGACCCTGAACAGCCAGAGAGGGTCCTCAGATAAGCGATCCCACCCGTAAAACAGGGCGTAACCCAGCCGACCGCCCAACACAATCCCGACGGCGGCATAAAAAATAAGGTCATCTACCTGTTCTCGAACAATCGGGGAGCCAGGCCTTTGGCTTCGACGCCTTGCCAACCACCAGGCAAACAATAGACCCGCCAGATAGGTCAGGCCGTACCAGTGGACCTGTAGGGGACCGACCGAGATAGCAACAGGGTCAATATTTGGATAGCTAATCATCAGCCGCTGTCTCTGTTGAGACGAACATAGCGGTCCAAACCCTTGCGCTCGATCAGCCCCTCTGCGATCTCGATCACTTCACGGGAAGAATGGATTCCCTCCAGCCCGGCGAGGGCTTCATTGGCATCCGCCATCGTTAGGGAATTGATAACCTTTTTTACCCGGGGGAGGTTGATCGCAGACATGGACAATTGATCGAAACCCATCGCAAGCAGCAGCGGCACCGCCCTGGGATCACCCGCCATCTCACCACAGATACTGACAGAGCAGCCCTTGAGGTGTGCAGCATCAACAATTTGTCGAAGTGCACCCAGCACCGCCGGATGCAAGGCATGATACAAGTCAGCAACCCGCGCATTGTTTCGGTCCACTGCGAGTAAGTACTGGGTCAGGTCGTTCGATCCCACCGACAGGAAATCAACGCGGCTGGCCAGTGCACCGGTCAGCCACACCGCCGAGGGTACCTCGATCATGACTCCAACCGGAGGCAGGCCTTCCATGTACCCCTCTGCAATCACCTCCTCGTGGCAGCGACGGATCAGGGCCAGCGCCTCATCCGCCTCTTCGACCGCAGAAATCATTGGCAACAGAATTCGAAGGTTCCCAAGTCCCTCGTTGGCCTTCAGCATCGCGCGCACTTGGGCCAGAAAAATTTCAGGGTGATCGAGGGTTACTCGGATCCCCCGCCAACCCAAAAAGGGGTTGTCCTCCTGGATGGGAAAGTAGGGCAGGGATTTGTCACCTCCAATATCGAGAGTCCGCATCGTCACCGGGGACGGGGCAAAGACCTCCAACTGTTCACGGTAAAGCAGTCGCTGTTCCTCCTCGCTGGGAAAACGATCGCGCAACAGAAATCCCACCTCCGTACGATACAAGCCGACGCCCTCGGCCCCTTGATCCAGAGCGCCCTCCAGATCCTCAATGATCCCCGTATTCACCCACAGGGGAATCCGCTTACCGTCAAGAGTTTGACAGAGCTCGCCCCGCAGTCCGGCCAACTCCTCCGACAGCGCCTGATCCTGATCAACCGCCTCTTGAAAACGGTCCAGAACCTGCCTCGAGGGATTAATGTAAACGCGCCCACTGTAGCCATCGACCACAAGAGGTTTGTCACCCAACCGGTTGTAAGGCAGATCATAGGCGCCCATAACGGCAGGGATACCCATGCCTCGGGCAACAATAGCCGCATGACTGTTTGCCGATCCCCGCAATGACACCACACCTGCCAACCGCTCTCGGGGTACCTCACCGAGTGTCGACGCTGTAATCTCGTCGGCGACCAGTATGGTCCTCTCGGGCCAATCTTCCCGGTTCTCGTTTTCATCCTGGAGATAGGTAAGCACCCGGGTGCCGAGATCCCTCACGTCGACTGCCCGCTCCCGCAGGTAACTGTGCTCCATCCGCTCAAAGTGCCGGATATGTTTGATCATGACCTGGCTCAGCGCCCCCTGGGCCCATTCACCCGCCTTGATCAAGGCCGCCACCTCACCGCCCAGGGTAGAATCGTCGAGAATGCTGAGATAAACCCCAAACAGGGCGTGATCCTCAGGAGAGAGTTCCTCCCTGAGATTCTCGGCAACCACTTCAATGTCATCCCTGACTCGCGCCAGAGCTGACCGAAAAATGCGCATCTCCTGCCGCCGATTGCTGGCCCGCCGGGAGGGCACTGCCCCGAGATCCGCCGTCGGCGATACATAAACCGCTTGGCCGATGGCAATGCCGGGAGAGCCCGCCACCCCCTGAATCCGCGCAACTTGCTCGGCAGGAGTGTCAACAGCCATCGCCGCACCGGTCACCTCTGCGTGAGCGATAATTGCAGCAAGCTGCGCTGAAATAGTGATGAGAAAGGCTTCTTCCGCATCACTGAAGCGTCGGGTATCCGCCTGCTGAACCACCAGAACACCCAGCAAATCCCTCTGGTGAATGATGGGGGCCCCCATGAAGGTATTGAAGCTCTCCTCACCTAGGCCTGGTACGAGTTGAAAGCTGGGGTGCGCCATTGCGTCATCTAAGTTGAGCATCTCTCCCCGACTGGCGACCCAGCCAACAAGTCCCTCGTCGATGCTTAGGGAGAAAGCGCCAATTTTTTCCTTATTCAAACCTTCCGTGGCCCGAAAAACCAAGCGCTGGCTGCCACGATCCTTGAGGTAGACCGTGCATACCTCTGTCTGCATGGCACCCCTAACCTCATGAACAATCAGCTCTAGCGCTTGGGTCAGGTCATCGGCGTCATTGACTGCCTGAACAATTTTTCGCAGCACCTCGATCACGCGCGCTTACCCATTGCGCGCTTACCCATTGAAGGTCGCTTGCTAGAGGCCAGGGCAGGTAACAGCTGGGTCAGAGCTTCCCTGTATACCTCCCGCTTAAAGTCGACGACCGCTGTTAGGGGATACCAGAAATTTACCCACTGCCAATGATCAAACTCCGGATCGGCGTGAGCATCCAGTCGGATCGCCGACTCCTCCGCCACCAAGCGCAATAGAAACCAGCGCTGCTTTTGACCGATGCAAACCGGTTTTTCACGGCGACGAATGTATTTGGCGGGCAATCGATAACGGAGCCAACCCCGCGTCTTGCCCAAGATCTCAACGTGTTTGGGGGACAGTCCGACTTCCTCGTCAAGCTCGCGATACATCGCGTCTTCCGCGGATTCACCATCCTGCATGCCCCCCTGCGGAAACTGCCAGGAATCACGACCGCCAACACGTCGACCCCAGAGGACCTGTCCCTCTGCCGACGCCACGATGATCCCAACGTTGGGTCGAAACCCCTGAGAATCAATTACCCGCTCTTTTTCTCTGGTACCCAAAAAAGGTGTCCTGTGTTGATTTGTGCTGATGCACACGGCCCGATATTCTTCCACATCCCTGCAACCAGTGTTAGCACCTTTATTGCTTCACCCGACCGGACCCTGTTATGGCACTCGCCATCTTCGATCTCGACAACACGCTGATTAACGGCGATTCAGACCATCGCTGGGGCGAATTTCTTTGTGCCGAGGGCCTTGTAGATCCAAGATCATTCCGCCAGGAAAATGACCGGTTTTATCAAGATTATCAGGCAGGCAAGCTCGATATACAGGCTTATTTGCAGTTCGCTCTGCGACCGCTGGCCGGGCGTACCGTTGTAGAGGTCGCTGAACTCCAGCAGAAATTCATGCAGGACTACGTAGAGCCCATGCTTTTGCCAGCCGCTTTCTCGCTTCTGGACAAACACCGCGAGCAAGGGGACAAGCTCGTCATTATCACGGCGAGCAACACTGTCATTACCAAGCCCATAGCAAAGCGTCTTGGTGTTTCCACGCTGATGGGCTGCGACGTTGAAATCAAGGAAGGTAAGTTCACCGGCGCGAGCGTTGGTATTCCCTCCTTCCGAGAGGGCAAGGTGGCGCGTCTGACCGAGTGGATGTCAACCAACAACTACTCGCTTGATGGGGCCTGGTTCTACAGCGACAGCCACAATGATGTGCCGCTGTTAGAACGGGTCGACAACCCCGTGGCTACAGATCCGGATCCTCAACTTGCAGAGCTAGCGCGGCAACGCAGCTGGCCAATCATATCGCTGCGCTAGTTGCATAGCCTCTCTACAGAAGGCTGGAGTCAGGCGTCATCCTCATCACAGACAGACTGATAGTCATCCGCGCTCAGCAGCCCCTCAAGCTCAGAGAGATCCTCGGGCTGGAGCTTGAAAAACCAGCCGTCATTGTAAGGGTCTGAGTTGACTAGCTCAGGCTCATCCTCAAGGCTTTCGTTAACTGACAAAACCTCACCGGACAGGGGCGAGTAAATATCCGAGGCCGCCTTGACCGATTCCACAACACCGGCTTGATCGCCACCGGCAATATGGTCACCCGGGGTGGGTACCTCGATATAAACCACATCGCCCAACGCGTCCTGCGCGTGCTCGGTAATACCAACGGTAACTGTCCCGTCCTCTTCAAGTCGCGCCCACTCATGGCTACGTGCGTATTTCAGTTCACTCGGGGTGCTGCTCATGGCTTACATGTTTCCTCTACTACTGTCTTAAAGCGGTTAAAAGAAATCGGCGGCCCTTGGTAACATGGCCGGCAAGGTCAAATGGTATACGCTATTCCGGCGGCAGACTATCTGAGAGATAGTTTTCTCGAAGCGTTCAACTTACCGCCTGACGTGCGAACCAATCACGCAACCAACCAGCCTGATTCACCCAATTCAACCCAAGGTTACGAAGCACCCGGACAGCGGGATTCACCGACCCAAACCCTCGCTTGAATCCTTCCATCGCGGCCATCATCGCCAGATTGTCAGTTTTGCGAACCCGCTGAAACCTCTTTAGTGCCTCAGAACTGCCGACATCCATGGCGCTGGACCAGGCCTGCTCAAGCTCTGCTGTGAGCGCAGCAACATCTTTGAGGCCTAGATTAATCCCTTGCCCCGCTAGAGGGTGAATCGCATGAGCGGCATCGCCAACCAAGGCGACCCGTCGCGCAATGTAATCGACGGCGTGGCACTGATGAAGGGGAAAGGCGGCGCGTGGTCCAACCGCCAGAACCTCCGGGCAGTTTGGCCCAAGGGCTCGGTTTATTTGCGCAACAAAATCGTCGTCAGAAGCGCTCATTAAGTTCTCCCAGATATCGTTATCGAGAGACCAAACGATCGAACAGAGGGCCTTATCAGCGAGAGGCAACAGCGCCAGAGGTCCAGTTGATAAAAATGCCTGATAGCAGGTGTCCTCATGAGAAGCCTCCAGCTCGACAGTTCCCACAATCGCATGTTGGTCATAAGACCATGCGCGAACCGGGAGTGATACCAACTCTCTTATCGTGGATCGGCCGCCGTCTGCACCCACCAAGAGTGACGCCTCAATTTTCGCACCACTCGCCAGCCTTGCGTTAACAGCCCCATCGGCAACGTCCACCGCACTGACGCCGTCATCCCAGCTCACCGTGATGCGCTTGCGGCGATCGACCCCTGCCAGCAGTGCATTGATAACAAGCCGGTTCTCCACAATGTGCCCAAGCGTGGGAGCGCCGAGCTGGGCAGCGGAAAAATTTATGTGCCCTGTGCCCTCAGCATCCCAAACTGACATCTGCTGGTAGGGACCAACACGCACTTGAGCGATATCGTCCCATACCCCCAGATGGTCAAGCAGGGACGTGGAAGCCGCTGTTAAGGCACTGACTCTCGCGTCCCAGCCCGCCAACCCTGAATCAGTGTCCGGCAACTTGGGTCTGGCACCGCGCTCCACCACATGGACACTCATACCGGCGTCCGCCAACCCCAGCGCGAGGGCAAGCCCCGCTATACCTGCACCCCCAATGACGACATCGGCAGATTGGCTCATGAGGTCACCTTGAGGGTATTGTTCGCTAAACGCCTGCCCCCGGTACCACGCCGAGCGATGTAGCGGCGCAGCGGGCTCAAGGTATCAAGGCTTGCCAACGCTATGTCTCTGGGCAAATCCAGTAGTGGGCCGCGACGCGAAAAGAGAGTCGACAACAAATCGGTTGCGCCGATGGTTTCCTGCTGATCCTGGCGCACCCGCGCCGCAAAGGTCTGCAATGCAGTAGGTACGCACAAGGCCTTGGTAGCAGTTAGCTGCTCACGGAAGGCCGCCCCGAGATGCCAGGCATCGCGCAAGGACAAGTTCAGCCCCTGACCTGCTACGGGATGAAGTCCATGGGCGGCATTGCCAGCCAAAAGAAAGCCTGACCTGACCTGCTCCTTGGCCAGCACCCGGTCGAGGGTCCAGCCCGTCCGCTTGCCCACCGCAAGTACCTTACCCAAGCGCCAGCCGACAGCCTGCTGCAACCCACGACAAAACTCATCATCTTCAGAAAACTCGAAGGCTTCAGCCTGTTCCTCCGACATCGACCAAACTACATTGAAACGACTCCCCGTCGACCCCGACTGATCTGGAAGAGGAAGCAACGCTAGGGGCCCATAGGGCGTAAATCGCTCCCAGGCTATCCCTCGTTGCTCAGCACTGAAAAGGACATTTGCCACCACCGCGCGTTGCCCCGTGCGCCGAATATCCACCTCGATCCCCAATTTTTCTCGCAGCGGGGAGTGACTGCCATCCGCAACGATCACCAAATCTGCGGGCAGGGAGTCACCGGTGGATAGGATCAACCTGGGCGGCGCCTCACGCTCAAGTGAGACCACATCGGCAGGGGCTTGCAATTCGATATCGAAGGCCTGAGCACGCTCCAAAAGAGCGCGACCCAGATGATGGTTTTCGATAACAAACCCTAGCGTGTCTACCTCGCTACCGACATCAGCCGGTTGCAACAGGCCGCTACCAAATCGCTGCTGATTGGAGACATGTATTTGCCTGATGACCCCGAGCTTCGTTTCAAGGGATGACCACAGCCCCCAAGCCTCAAAAATCCCTTTGCTAACCAGATTCAGCGCCGACGCTCGGCTGTCCAGCGGGCTCGGCGTTCCGGTGGGCGGGAGTCGAGCCTCCAGCACGGTCACCTTGACATCATCCGATAGATGACGGAGGGCGATCGCAAATGCGAGCCCTACCATTCCTCCGCCTGCAATCAAGACCCTCAAGAGAAGCTAGCCAACCGCCATCAACGCTTCAATTTCGCCTGCGGTTTTGGGCACGCCAGCGGTCAGTACCTCACAACCCGTGGCGGTGACTGCGACGTCGTCTTCAATCCTGACCCCAATACCTCGCCACTTTTTTGCCACTTTGGTATTCGTGGGTGATATGTAAATCCCAGGCTCTATGGTCAATACCATACCGGGCTCCAGCTGGCGCCACTTGCCATCGATGCGGTAATCACCCACATCGTGGACATCCATTCCCAGCCAGTGTCCAGCGCGATGCATATAAAAATCCCGATAGGCCTCTGATTTAATCAGGGCTTTTTCGCTCCCCTTGAGCAATCCTAGCTCAATCAGGCCACGAGTGATCACCCTGACGGTGGCGTCGTGGGGCTGATTCCATGTATTACCGGGCTTGACCTTTGCTATCGCTGCGAGTTGAGCCTTGAGCACCAGGTCATAAATAGCGCGTTGCTCAGGGGAGAACTGCCCGCCAACGGGGAAAGTCCGCGTGATATCCGCCGCGTAACCTGCGTATTCGCAGCCCGCGTCAATAAGGACCAGCTCACCATCCCTTAGCTTGTCGGCGTTTTCCGTGTAGTGGAGCACACAGGCGTTGGCACCACCGCCAACAATGCTGTTGTAAGCCGGTGCTCGGGCCCCATGTTCACCAAACTCATGGAGGATGGCATTTTCCAGATGATACTCGCTGCGGCCCGGTCGGCATTCCCGCATCGCCCGCACGTGGGCCTGGGCTGAGATATCACCCGCTCGACGCATCAGGCGAAGCTCACCGGCACTCTTGATCAACCGCTGCTCGTGCAACAGAAAAGCGAGATCGGTGAAATCACCCGGGGGCTTGGCACCAGTTCGAACCTGGCTTTTGATCTGATTTACCCAGCCCATGACACGGCGGTCAAAGTGGTCGCTGTGCCCCATTGAATAGTAAATGTGCTGCTTGCCCTCTATTAGGCCGGGCAGAATGTCATCAAGGTCATCAATCGGGAAAGCATCATCCATCCTGAAGTCTGTAACGACTCCTTCAGGCCCTGCCCGGTAGCCATTCCAAAGCTCCATTTCCGGATCTCTATCACGGCAGAACATGACCACCTGCCCAGATTTGCGACCCGGGATGAGCGCCAGTACCGCGTCCGGCTCCTTAAAGCCCGTCAAGTAAAGAAAATCACTGTCCTGACGGAAAGGGTATTCAGTGTCACGGCTGCGAGTGCATTCCGCTGCGGCTGGCACAAGCGCAATACTGTTGCTGTTCATCATTGTCATTAAATGTCGGCGACGGCGGGCAAATTCGGCTTGACTGATTTTCACGGTGGTACCTTTGTTATTGGGATTAGTTGTCGTGGTTGTTAAAGGCATCAATCACGGTATTGAGAGCCGCCATTCTGAGGTACTCCACGAGCTCTTCCAAGTCGCGTTCGGCCTCATCACTTTCTGACTCCTCAGCATCAATCTGCGCTATGGCAGCGAAGTCCTTAAGTGCCTCTGCTGCTGTGGGGTCAACGGCATCCGAGGCAGAATTTGCAGCGCTAATCGCTTGAGTGAAGCCGGTGAGAAATCCCGATGCCCAACTCCCGACAGAAGTCAGTCGATGATGAAACTCTTCCTCGTCCTCCGGTAACAGAGGGGTAAAGGCAAAGTCGGTATCACGAATCGCAGACACCGTCGCCCCGGATAGCCTTTTAACGAACTCAGCTACCTCACCCTGCAAATCCACGGCCAGCGCTTTTTCCAAAATAGACAATGCACCATCGAGATTCGCCTCTGAAGACAATGGGTGACCTGCGCTCAACAAGCCCAATAAGGCGCCGTGTAATTCGGACGGATTCAACGTGAGACCCATGCCAAGTAACACGTCTGCTGCCTCTGACCAGCTGGGCATTTCCTCGTATTCACCAAGACGGTCTAAAAACAAAACGCCTCCCGCACCTCTGCGCTGATGACTAAGACTTGTTATGAAATCCTGAAACAACTGTATTCCAATTTGCTTGTAATCATTTAAGCAGCAGACTGAATTTCATCAAGATTTCATCATTGACCGCCAGTAGGGCTCCACCTATAGTGGCGACTGTTAAGTGCCAAGTGTAATCGCCGTGGCTGAGAAACTCATCCAAGCTCTCGAAAATAAAGTTGCTGACCTTATCGGACTGAGCCGAGACCTGAATCGTGAAAATCGGCAACTGAAATTGCGACTCGCCGAACTGCAGCGAGAGCGCCGGGAGCTGCTCGAACGTCAACGACAGGCAGGAGACCACATCAACTCTACCCTGGACAGGCTCCGCAAGATTGAGGGTGGCGCATGACACGGACGCCGACAATCAGCGTTGAAATCCTCGACAAAGAATATCAGGTTGCTTGCCCGCCGGACCAAGAACGGGAATTGGCTGCCGCAGCACACCACCTAGACCAGCAGATGCGCGATATCAGGGCGACCGGCAAAGTGATCGGGCTGGAGCGAGTTGCCATTATGGCGGCCCTGAACCTTAGTCATGAGGTGCTTGGACTCAAGGGCGGCGAGGCCCCTGCCCAGCTTGACGGACACGAGGACCGTATCAAAGCCGTTACCAGCCAACTCGACGAAGCTCTGTACCAGCTCCGTCAATTGGAAATCAACTAACTTAAAAATCGGCTATACTGAAGTCATTCCTGGCGTATTCGCCAGACAGTCAGTCCTCGAGCCGATAATGCATTACCCGGGGATCACTGAACGCCGTTGTTGTGCATGTCCGGCATGACCGGAAAGCCTGATACGGCTCGGCGGTCACCACCTTGAGCCGCAGGGTTCAAGGGCGACACTGTCAGCGGTACGTTGGGATGTTTATCTCCAGAATTTCACCATGACATCAGATATCTCGACAAAATCTGATTGGCGGCAGCACATGAAAGCGGTGCGCCACACCGCCAGAAGACCAGATAGCCGCACCGATAAACTCCTAGTTCACCTAGACAGCCTCCCTTTTTGGCGAACAGCCAGTGTGATCGCCAGTTATCGCGCGATTAGCGATGAATTGGACGTTAGCCTCATTGACCAACACGCATTGGCATCTGGCAGAACAGTTGTTTACCCAGCGGTTGTTGGTCGCGGCCTCATGGAGTTCAGAGTCTGGTCAGCGGATGCGCCGCTTCAACAAGGGCAGATGGGTTTGCATGAACCCGCCTTGGGGGCGGAGGTGATTCCCGCGGAGAAGATAGACTTTTTTCTCATTCCACTGCTGGCCTGTGACGCAAGGGGCTACCGACTTGGCTATGGAGGAGGCTACTACGACCGGGCACTGGTGACGTCACGGGGTTTTCGCTGTGGCGTAGGCTACGGAGACCAATACGTGGCGTCATTGCCGGCAGAGAAGCACGACCAACGCCTCGACGCCTTCCTATCGGAGAAGGGCATCAACAGATTTGACAGCTAATTCACGCGGGAAGCTATTGAACAACAATGCCCGCTTGCTGAGGTTGCATCGAACTGGGGTTATCGCCCACCAACGAGGACGTCGCCATCCCCAAGGCAACTATCAATATTAGCCCCCAGATTAGTCCGGGTGTTTTTCTTTTATGATTCACTACACTCGGCGCCAGACCTTGTGACAGCCTTAACGCCATCCCCCCACACAGCTTATCCACAAGGTCGACCAGTTTCTGTCCACAACCACAGAATGTCAACCAAGAATCGGCCCTAAGTCCCTAACCCAGATCGACTATCTGGCGAAAATAAGCTAGCGCAAATAAGCCTCGTAAGCCGGATTATCTGTTTCTTCCCAAAAACGATAGCCCACTCCGATGATCGCGGACTTCAGAGCGCCGCGTTTACCCGGAGGGACAACCAAGCCCACCAGCACCCGGCCATACGCTGCACCATGATTCCGGTAGTGGAACAAAGAAATACTGAAATCCTTGCCCAGAGCCGACAAAAATTTGTGGAGCGCTCCCGGCCGCTCTGGGAACTCGACGCGGTAAATGGCCTCTTCCCCCAGGTCTGATGGAGCGTGACCCCCCACCATGTGCCGAACATGCAGCTTGGCCGTCTCGTTATCGGATAAGTCCTGAACCTCGTAACCACTGGCCACAAGTTTGTCGATCAACGTGTCAAGATCATTGCTGTGGGGCGTGGTAGAGAGACCGACAAAGACTCGGGCACCCTCTGGGCCTTGATAGCGATAGTTGAATTCGGTGATGTTTCTGCGACCGAGCACGCTACAAAAACGCCTGAACGCGCCCGGTTGCTCAGGGATTGAGACGCTGATTACTGCCTCTCGACGCTCACCAATCTCGGTGCGCTCGGAGATATAACGAAGCCGATCGAAGTTGGTGTTGGCACCGCTTACGGTCGCCGCCATCGAGGCGCCCTCAACCTGATGATCGAGAGCATACTTTTTCATGCCCGCCACCGCGAGGGCTCCCGCAGGTTCCGCAATCGCCCGTGTGTCTTCAAAGATGTCCTTGACCCCGGCACAGATCTCGTCGGTTGATACTGTAATCACGTCATCTACATAGGCCTGTATCAGCCGAAAGGTTTCCTTGCCCACCTGAGCAACAGCACAACCATCTGCAAATAAACCAACCTCCTTCAAGGTCACGCGACGACCTCGGTCAAGAGCTGCCCGGGTGCAGGCCGCGTCCTCTGGCTCAACCCCAATAATTTTGACGCTTGGCCAGACATAGCGCAGGTAAACCGCCATGCCGCCAATGAGACCGCCACCCCCTAAACACACAAAAACGTAATCGAGCGGCGCTCTGGCCTGCCGCGCCAGCTCGACCGCAATGGTCCCCTGACCGGCAATGACCTCGGGATCGTCAAAAGGATGGATAAATGTAAGCCCCTCCGCAGACACCAGCGCCTTTGCTTTCGCTGCTGCCTCATCAAAGGTGTCGCCATGCAGGATCACAGTGGCACCAAACCGCTTCACGGCATCGACCTTGATCGCGGGCGTTGTCACGGGCATCACTATTTTTGCCTTGGCGTTCAGCCGCTGTGCAGCAAGCGCGACTCCCTGCGCATGGTTACCCGCAGAAGCCGCGACGACCCCTGAAGCCAGCGCTTCGCCACTCAAACTGGCCATTTTGTTGTAGGCACCGCGGCACTTGAAGGAAAACACAGGCTGTAGGTCCTCCCGTTTCAGCCAGACAGTGTTAGCCAACCGCGCCGACATCATCGGCGCATGCTCGAGGGGCGTTTCCCGCGCCACGTCATAAACACGTGCATTGAGAATTCGTTTGATGTAAGCGTCGGGCATACCGAATTTCCAGATCCCTATCTCGCTCCGATCATAAGCACTTAGTGCGCCTGAGTCATGGCAAAGTCGCGGTAACATTTGCTAGCGGGCGCTGCATCAATGACAATAGCGCTCCTCAACCATACCCTAGGTCACCGGAGCCAACATGCCCAATCGTCTTGAACTTGCCAACGCCATTCGCGCTTTGAGCATGGATGCTGTTCAGGCAGCCAACAGCGGACACCCCGGGGCGCCGATGGGCATGGCAGATATCGCTGAGGTACTTTGGAATAGCTACCTTAAACACAACCCCGTCAACCCTAATTGGGCTGACCGTGATCGATTCGTCCTGTCAAACGGTCATGGCTCCATGCTTCTCTACAGCTTGTTGCATCTATCAGGTTACGACCTGACGACCGACGACCTTAGGAACTTTCGGCAGCTTCACGCCAAGACAGCGGGACACCCGGAATATGGCTACGCACCCGGGGTGGAGACTACCACCGGCCCTCTTGGCCAGGGCATTGCAAACGCCGTGGGAATGGCACTCGCAGAAAAAATACTCGGTGATCAATTCAACCAGCCCGATCACACTATTGTCGACCACAAGACCTGGGTTTTTCTGGGTGATGGCTGCCTGATGGAGGGCATTTCCCATGAGGCATGCTCTCTGGCCGGCACCTTGGGTTTAGGCAAACTGATCGCGTTCTATGATGACAACGGTATCTCGATTGACGGTGAGGTCGAGGGCTGGTTCACCGACGATAGCCCGGCCAGATTTGAGAGCTACGGCTGGCAGGTAATCCCGGCAATCGATGGTCACAACTCTGACGCCATCGCCGACGCCATCGATAAAGCATTGGCTGATCAGAAACGGCCTTCCCTTATCTGCTGCAAGACGATCATTGGCAAGGGGGCACCCAATAAACAAGGGACCGAGTCCTGCCACGGGGCTGCTCTCGGCGAGGATGAGGTAGCTGCCACGAGAGCAGCGCTGGGATGGGACCACCCGCCGTTCGATATACCCAAAGACATCGCGGAGGCCTGGGACGCGAGGGATCGGGGGGCAGCTGCGGAAAGCGATTGGCAAGGACAGCTTGCGGCCTATGAAGCTGCTCACCCGGCACTGGCTGGAGAGTTCACCCGTCGAATGGCGGGAGCGTTGCCCGCCAACTTCGAGACCGCAATGAATGACTACATTGCTCTGTGCGCGGATAATGCCGCCGACGTTGCCTCTCGCAAGGCATCGCAGCAAACCCTCAATGTAATGGGGCCCGTGGTTCCGGAACTTCTGGGGGGATCAGCAGATCTCGCCGGGTCCAACCTCACCCTGTGGGGGGGATCCAAGGGAATCGACGCAAAAGATGCGAGTGGTAACTATATTTTCTACGGGGTCCGGGAATTCGCTATGTCGGCGATAATGAACGGTCTGGCCCTACACAAGGGATTTATTCCCTACGGCGCTACCTTTCTGATATTCATGGAGTATGCGCGCAACGCTGTCAGGATGGCCGCTCTTATGCGGCAAAGGGTGATCTTTGTTTACACCCACGATTCAATCGGTCTCGGGGAGGACGGTCCGACGCATCAGCCCGTCGAGCAACTCACCGCCTTGCGCTCAACGCCAAATCTGGAGACTTGGCGACCTTGTGACACCGTGGAATCAGCCGTGGCCTGGAAGCTAGCGGCGCAACGGAGTGATGGCCCATCGGCTTTGGTTTTCTCGCGCCAAACGCTGCCTCACCAATACCGTGCCGAAGAAAATCTGAGGAATATAGAGCGGGGCGGCTACACTCTGGTTGAAGAGGTCGGCGAGCTCGACGCCATCATCATTGCAACCGGCTCCGAAGTCGGGCTCGCGGTCGATGCAGCCGCTTCCCTATCAGAGCAGGGTAAAGGGATCCGGGTCGTCTCAATGCCTAGCGCCGAGAGATTTTGCGCTCAAGATGCGAGCTATCGAGAGCGTGTCCTACCCAGCCATGTTCTGGCGAGGGTGGCGGTCGAAGCTGCGCACGCAGACTACTGGCACAAGTTCGTAGGTCTCGATGGCCGGATAGTGGGTATGACCAGCTTTGGAGAATCCGCCCCCGGCGGTGTGCTCATGCAGGAATTCGGCTTTACAGTCGATAATGTGGTGTCAGCTGTGCAGGACGTTTTGTTAGATTAAGGTTTTTCCGCCAGCCCCCCCAAAATGACTTACCGACTAGCGATAAACGGCTTTGGCCGTATTGGCCGTTCCGTCCTCAGGGCGTGGGCGGAACGATCGATGCCCGGCGACATGACGCTGGTCGCCATAAACGAGATCGCTGACGCCGAGACCGTCGCCCATCTGGCTCGCTATGACTCTACCCACGGTAGATTCCCGGGCCAAATCGAACTGGATCACAACAGACTTAGGGTCAACCAACATAGCCTGCGCCTTCTTCAAGAGAGCGATATTGCATCGCTCCCTTGGGCCGAAGAAGGGATTGATCTGGTACTGGAGTGCACGGGTGCTTTCTCGGATCGCAGAACAGCCGAGCACCACCTGCAGGCTGGGGGAAGACGGGTCCTTCTCTCCCAGCCGGCGCAACCCGATGTTGATGACACGATTGTGTGGGGCTTGAATCAATCGGTGCTCACTGCACAGCACCGGGTTGTCTCCGCTGCATCCTGCACGACCAACGCGCTCTGCCCCGTGCTTTTCATACTGGACCGGATTGTTGGTATTCAGGCGGGTACGGTGACGACGGTTCACTCGGCGATGAACGATCAGCCCGTCTTGGATGCCTACCATCACACTGATTTACGCAAAACCCGAGCGGCTTTTCAGTCGATTATCCCGGTGGATACCGAATTAGCGATAGGGGTGCCAAGAATTCTGCCCCAGCTCGAGGGTAAGCTAACAGCACATGCACTGCGTGTACCCACTCTCAATGTGTCTGCGATGGATATCACAATCCAAACTCAGTCGCCCTGTAACCGACAGCAAATTAATGATGCACTCCGCCTGGCCGCGACCACCGAGCTCAAAGGGATCCTCGATGTGACGGACGAGCCTCTTGCCTCCTGCGACTTTAACGGCGAGCTTTGTTCTGCAGTGGTCGACGCAAGCCAGACTCAAGTGGCTGGCCATCATTTGCTGAAGGTCCTCGTCTGGTTTGATAATGAGTGGGCGTATGCCAATCGCCTTCTCGATATCGCGGCCCACTTTAAACAGCTGGATGAATTTTCAGATCCAGCTTTCTAATTACGCGAGAACACCATGAAATTAATGTCTGACCTCTCCCTCGAAAATCAACGCGTCCTCATTCGCGAGGACTTGAATGTGCCAGTGAGGGACGGTGTTGTTACCAGCGATGCGCGGCTCAGGGCCGCACTCCCTACGATAGAGCAGGCTCATGCTCAGGGGGCGGCGGTGATGCTGATGTCACATCTGGGCCGGCCCGAGGAAGGTGTGCCAGACGCGTCGTTTTCTCTTGCCCCTGTTGCCGCATGTCTGAGCCAACTACTGGGCAAGCAAGTAACGCTGACCCAAGACTGGGAAAGCGCGGCACCAGATCCCGGTGAAATCCTGTTACTTGAAAATGTGCGATTCAATGCCGGAGAGAAAGCCAATGATCCTGCATTAGCCAAACGCTACGCAGCACTGTGCGACGTATTCGTTATGGACGCGTTCGGCACGGCCCACCGCGCACAAGCATCGACTCACGGGGTGGCAGAATTCGCACCGACCGCTTGTGCCGGACCGCTGCTCGCCGCGGAGCTGGATGCTCTGGAGCGGGCATTGACCAGCCCAACCCCACCCATGTTGGCGATTGTTGGAGGTTCAAAGGTATCAACAAAGCTCACGGTGCTCGAGAGTCTGGCCCAAAAATGCGACAGCCTGATCGTCGGTGGTGGCATCGCTAATACCTTTTTGGCCGCAGCAGGATACCCTGTCGGAAAATCTCTGTGCGAGCACGACATGCTGGACACGGCGCGAGCTCTTATGCGAGCCACCAGTATTCCGTTGCCCGTTGATGTAGTGGTCGCAACAACCTTCGATCAAGCCGCGGAAGCGACGGTAAAGCTGGCTTCGGAGGTGAGCGACGAGGATATGATTCTCGATATTGGTCCCCAAGCGGCTCAAGCGATTGCCGAGCAACTCATGACGGCGGGAACCATTCTCTGGAACGGGCCGGTTGGCGTATTCGAGTTCGAGCAGTTCTCAGGGGGGACACGCACCGTTGCCCAAGCGATAGCGGCGAGCGAAGGCTTTTCCCTCGCCGGGGGCGGCGACACGCTGGCGGCCATCGATCAATTTGGAATAGCGGATAATGTGTCCTACATCTCGACAGGTGGCGGTGCATTTTTGGAATATGTCGAGGGTAAAACATTACCAGCGGTTGCTATGCTGGCCTCGCACGGCTAGATACACTGAAAGGATCTGATCTACAGGAGAACACCCATGGCTTTGATCAGTTTAAGACAGCTGCTCGACCACGCTGCGGAGCACCAGTACGGCGTGCCCGCATTCAACGTCAATAATCTGGAGCAGACCCGCGCCATCATGGAAGCCGCCGATGCCACGGATTCACCGGTAATCATGCAGGCCAGCGCGGGCGCTCGTAAGTACGCCGGCGCGCCCTTCCTAAAAGCCATGATGGATGCCGCAATGGCTGAGTTTCCGCACATCCCCGTTTGTGTCCATCAGGATCATGGGACTTCCCCTGCGGTTTGCCAGCGCTCCATACAGCTAGGTTTCAGCTCTGTCATGATGGACGGCTCGCTGGGTGAGGACGGCAAAACGCCCATGGATTACGACTACAACGCCCGGGTTACGCGACAGGTTGTCGAAATGGCCCACGCTTGCGGGGTTTCGGTCGAGGGCGAGATAGGCTGTTTGGGCTCTCTGGAAACCGGAGAAGCAGGGGAAGAGGATGGAATCGGCGCGGCGGGTAAGCTAACCCACGATCAAATGCTCACCGACCCGGAGGAAGCGGCGCAGTTTGTTGCCGATACCGGTGTTGATGCACTGGCAATTGCCTGTGGAACCAGCCATGGGGCGTACAAATTTACCCGCCCCCCCACAGGCGACATTCTGGCCATTGACCGTATCAAGGATATTCACAGTCGTATCCCAACCACCCACCTCGTCATGCACGGGTCTTCGGCGGTTCCCCAAGACTGGTTGGCCATTATCAATGAGTTTGGTGGCGAGATACCCGAAACCTATGGCGTACCTGTCGAGCAGGTCGTTGAAGGCATCAAACACGGCGTGAGGAAGGTAAATATCGACACCGATTTGCGCCTCGCGTCCACGGGCTCAATCAGACGGTTTCTCGCGCAGAACCCGAGCGAATTCGATCCGCGCAAGTATCTGAAAGAGAGCCTTGTCGCCATGCGCGACATCTGTATCGCACGCTATGAATCCTTTGGCACCGCGGGAAATGCCTCCAAATTGAAGTCACAGTCTTTAGCGGCGGTTCAAGAAGCATACTCCTCTGGCGGGCTTTAGAAGGGGTCATGTAGCCAGATGATGGCGATTTAGCTTAGCTTCCTGCTCCAACAAACTATCCCAGCAAGGCAGGCGCGAATGGCTCATCGAGCGCGCCACCAAAGAGCTCGCGCAAAGGCTCTTCGTAAAGTCGCCAACGCCCCTTCCTGCTGCTACCCAAAGGCTCTCTAACCTGCCAGACGCTGGCCGTGCGAACCGAATTATTTAGCGTGTGAAAATCCAGACACGCGGGATTCCAATCCTCGCCTAACCAGGTAAAGAGCTCGATTAGGGTCGACTCAGGATCTTCGACCAACGCCTCGTAACTGACCTTTCGTATTTTGTCGGGCAGCGCCTCCACCCAAAAATCAGCTACTTGCTTGCACAGAGCGATGTGATGAGCAATCGCCATCGGCTCAGTCGCATAGCCGTGTTGAGGGTGCAGTCGGGTCCCATAAACAGAGACAAGGGTATCTCGCCAATCACGCTCGGTGACAACAATCTTGGCTTCCGGGAGTACATCAAGGATTGTAGCGATATGAAATAAGTTATCCGGGCGCTTGTCAGTTACCCTCACATCCTTCGAGGCGCGACGGTCACCCAGATGTTCTCGCCATCGGGACCTAATCTGCGTGTGCTCACCAACGTCAGGCCGTCTTCCCGGTTTAATCATGCCACCACCCAGGGCATGTATTTCCCGCGGCCAAAACTCAGACTCCCCTAGGGGGTTGAATCTCGGATGAGCAGCAAGAATCTGTTCAAGCAGTGTCGACCCAGTTCGGAACATCCCGAGAATAAAGACCGGTGCATCTCCCTCGGGCGAGCCAGTGACCGCTGAGGGAAGGTTACTCTTGAGCTGGTCCAAGATCAGACTGCGCCATTGAGCCTCAGGCCACGCAGGTTGTTTGCTCCTGTCAGCCTCGTTCGCCTGAACAAGCGAACCCCAGGCACTGGCATGATCCCCGACCCGCTCCTGTAAACGATACAGCGCCATGAGCGCATCGGCATTGTTACCTGCGAGCTCCGCCAATTTTCGTCCTGCCGCCGAGTCCAGTGTCAACGTTGGATCGGCCTCCACCAGGCGGGCAAGTGCGTAAGGATCATCCGGTGAGAGTGCTGTAGCCCGAGCAAAAAGCATACGCGCAGCCTTTCGATCACCGGTCTGTTCTGCTATGTGCGCGCGATTGAAAACTGCTGGGTAGTAGTCGGGGTTTTTTTGAAGCGCTTCATCGAGCCACCGAACTGCGGACTGAGGGTCAGCCAAACGATCTGAATACACTGAGGCAAGGTTGCTCATCGCCTCCTCAGGGTCTCGAATACCGCACCCCAATGCTCGCTCATAGGCCTCCACCGCCTGAACAAATAGCCCTGCTTTGCTCGACCACCAAGCGAGGTTAAACCAGGCGGTTCCATTGCTTTTGTTGCTGGCCACTTGCGCGCGCCAGTGGGCTAGTTGCTGACGAGTGTTATCCATAGCTCAACTTCGAGGCATAAAAAAAGCGGGCCATTGACCCGCTTTTTATTTAGGCAGTATACGCTGCCAGACGCAACCGTTTCCTTAGAAGCGGAATGTCGCCTGAGCAAACAGGTACTGACCCAGTGTGTCGTAGAAACCTGCGATAGCGTTTGCGTTTGACGACAGTGAACCACCAACCAGCGGCGGCTCAGAGTCGAGCACGTTGTTCACGCCGATCAACAGCTCAGAATCACCCAGGAAGCGAATCGTCGCGTTGATGTCGAGGTAGTTCTCACCACCATCAGACTCACCCTGAACAATCTGGTCAACACCGTCACTCTTACCGTTAGTCAGACCACCATCGTAGTCAACACCACCGAAGTGACGCCACCGGATGCTCGCCGCCCAGAAGCTGTTGCTGTCGTAGCTAGCAGTGATCGTATGACGCCACTCTGGCTGTGGGTAGCAACGGCTACTGATCAAGCCTACACAGTCGTAAGTATCCGCACCGGGGATTTCGATTTCCTTGGTCAACATGTAGGTACCAACCATGTTCACACCGAAAGTGCCACCGAGCGCATCGAGTGACCAGGATCCAGCCACGTCAATTCCTTCCCAGGTGTTCGTACCGCCGTTAAGCAGTGAGTTGACAACAAAGCCGGTCTCACCCTGCCACAGCGAGCCGTTACCCGCTCGGGTAATGGTCTCACAGAAGAGACCGTTCTCAGCACACTGACGGAGAAGGTTCTCTGCGCCAATGGTGGTTACGGTATCTTCGATTTCGATGCTCCAATAGTCGACAGATAATGTCAGCTCATCGAATGGAGTCAAGACCACACCAAGAGTAATGGTGTCCGCTTCCTCAGCTTCGAGGTTGGGGTTACCACCTGTGATCTGGTTGTACTGGTCAGCCGGGCTCAAGGCGATGTTACCGTACTGGGCAGCAGTTACGCCGGTACGGGCACACTGCTCCGGGCTGTACTCAGGCACTTCACCGGCAGTACCGCCACAGGGGTCAACACCTGCCCATAGACCGAGGTTCTGAGCCAAGTACAGTTCACCAACGTTGGGAGCACGTACAGCGCGGTTGTAGCCTGCACGGAGACGAACCAAGTCGATCGGCTGCCAGTCAACACCGAGTCGGTAAGTATCCTGACCACCCACGGTGCTGTAATCCGAGTAACGATACGCCAAGTCGAAGACCAAGCTATCGAGGACCGGAATGTTTGCTTCCCCGAAGAATTCAGTCACGTTGTAGCCACCGACCAATGAGGGGGTGGGACCACCCTGACCAAGCAGCTGGCCTTCCTCAAACACGGTGTCAGACAGACGCTCAAACTTCTCTTCACGCCATTCGTAACCTACAACCACCTTGATTGGGTTGCTGGTAGTCGGCAGAGAGAAGAGATCGCCAGTAACGTAAGCGTTGATTACCTCAGTCGAGTTGTTACCGTTCAGGATACCAACACCAGTCAGACCGGCAGCCTGCTCTGGGGTTACGCCCTGATAGGTGAACACGTCGTAGAGAATGTCAGCGGTATCGGGATCAATGTTCTTAGTAATGTTAGGCGCGAAGAAGTCGTTGACGTAAGTCGACGTAGATCGCGTGTTTGCATATAGGTAGCTCATATCATATGACCAAGTGTCATTGATATCGCCCTTCATACCAGTAACCAGACGGAATGCGTCATGGCTGGTGTTGTCAGAACGAGGGCCACCCTCAACGTTACGCTTACCAACATAAACACCGTACTCATCGTACTCTGGACCGTAAAGGTCGATCAGCGCCTGCTGGAATGGTGCAGGGAAATCATCGAGATCAAGAATGTACGCCTCAGCGAAGAAGGTACCTGATTCAGCGATCTGAGCACGCGACGTGTTGCTCGCGAACATGAACTCCATGTAAGGAGTGAAATGATCATTAAGTTTGTAGTCGGCAAACGCGCCCACTGACCACTGCTCAATTGGACGCAGGAAATGGTTCACAGGAGCGTAGTTGTAACGGTTGGTTCCATCCCAGGGAGTCAAACCGCCAGAGGAATTGATGTTACCGAAGAATTCCTGATCGTAGTCATAGGCACGACCATTGGTGCCTGCGGGACCAGCGCCGCCAACAACTGTTGGCGCCAGGAAGTAGTTAGGGATGATAGCGTTTGCTGATCCACCAACACCCGTAGCAGAACCCGTCAACGCACCAGATGAGAAGTCACGCGCTTCTTGACGCAACTCTTTCTGCTCACGCCAAGTACCGTACATAGTGGCGTTACCCTTACCGTCGGCGAAGTCGCTACCCATGATGAAGTCGATTTGATAGTTCTCACCATCAGGGCCTTCAGTTCCAGTGGGGTACTCAAAGTTACGCAGATCCATCAAACCCTGGATGTAAGCGTTGTCATTGTCATGGCGGTAGCCAGACCATCCCGCGCGGATCTCTATGCCATCCATCTTTCGGGTTACGAAGTTAACAACACCGGCAACCGCGTCAGCACCGTAGGTCGCTGATGCACCACCGGTCAGCACGTCAACGCGCTCAAGTGCAATGGTTGGAATCTGGCCAACGTCTGGCGCCTGAGTCTGCGCACCACCCGCCTGCATACGACGGCCGTTGATCAATACCAGAGTACGGTTGGTGCCTAGACCACGCAGGTCGATAGACGCCGTACCGGAAGAGCCGTTTGAGATGTTGGCATTCTGACTTGTCTCGATAGAGGGCAAGCTGTTCAGTACCTGTTCAATGTTGACGAAGCCAAGGTTCTTGATGTTCTCAGCGTCAACAACCGTTACCGGGCTGGTGGCACCGAAGCCATCTGTGGTCGCAATACGGGTACCCGTCACGATCACTTCTTCGACTGTGTCATCATCATCCTGACCAAAGGCCAGACCACTTGTCAGCGTTGTTGCCAGAGCCGCTGACACGGCCAAGCTCAGCTGTCGCTTATTGAGTGCGTTCATTGGAAACCTCTTTGTTAATAATGGATGAGCGCTCCAACCGGCGCTTTGAGAACCGGGTGACTCGCTAGAATACTCTGTAGGCACAGTAGAAAGAGAGGGATGAGGGGCTAATTTGTGAATTATTTACCAATAGAGATCGGAACTTTCTTCAAAATAAGGCAATTGCGTGCGACATATTTACGGTCGCCGCAGGCACCACGCCAATTTGGCGCGATTTAGTCGATACGGCGCACGCCCACGGTTCGGCCCGAGGACAGCACTGTCAGCGTCCAATACCCCATAAAGTTCTTCTTGACCGCGACGGTTTGACCTTGCGCCGTGTGCCGATAGTCACTGCCGTTACGCTGCCGCCATACCTGACCATTACTAAGTGTAAACACGGTTTTCCCGGTCCACCCGCTAAATGGGCCAACGATCTCCGCCTCAAAAGGCTCATTGAGCGCAGCCTCCCTGGCGGCCTCCTCCGCTTCCTCGTCTTCCTTTGCCTTGCTAATGGCTGCCTCCACCTCAATGGCGACACGGCGTTCGATCTCCGCTTCCATAGCGGCGTCGCTGGTATCACTACCCGCGGCTTCGACTGACTGTTCAGCGTCGGGCGACGCCACCATTGGAGAGGGGGTTGGATTCGAAAGCTGAGTCGATCCTTCAACGGCAAGCCGCTGCCTTAGCCAGGCTTCGAGATAGCGCTGCTCTTCAGCAGAAAGCTTATTTAGACCAGCGGCCTCGCGCTCCTGCCGGGTCATGGCCTCCAGCAGTCCATCAGGGTTCTGCGCTTTGGCGGGCACACTCACCAGCAAAACTGTCAACGCGGCCAAGGCTGCCCGTCTTGCTATTACCCGTGACATCTGGAGAATCATGTGGTCACCTCGCTGTTTTATCGCCTTTGCCACCAAGCATGGCCTGAAAATCATAGCAGTCCTCGCAGGCAACAAGCCATCTCAGCTTGCTTAATCAATTCAGGCGACTTATCTACCACCTCAAGCTGGCACTTACCGAATTAACAACCTTTTATTCTGCGCGGGTCTCACCTATAAAGATCCATGAAATCTAACGTGTCCGTCGAGAGGGTAGTATTCAGTGACCACAGAGGAAACTTCGACCATTCTTCAAGAGCTGGTGACGCTGCTGGGGAGTGGCCGCTGCTTGACCGACGAAGATTCCTGCAACCATTTCGGGCGAGACTGGACTCGCTTCGCCACGCCCAATCCAGCCGCAGTGCTATTGCCAGAGTCAATTGCTGAAGTTCAACAAATCATTCAGCTTGCCCGTCGCTTCAATACGCCTATTGTCCCCTCGGGAGGCCGTACTGGTTTGAGCGGTGGCGCTGTTGCGGCCAATGGAGAGCTGGTCCTGGCGCTGGATCGGCTAAATCGCATTGTCGACGTTGACCCAACGAGTCGCAGCATCACCTGTGAGGCGGGTGCAATTACCGCTCAAATCCAAGAGGCTGCGAAAAATATAGGACTTCATTATCCCGTTGACTTTGCCTCCAGCGGTTCGAGCCAAATCGGTGGCAACATCGCCACCAACGCCGGAGGCATTCAGGTCATCCGTTACGGGATGACCCGGAACTGGGTAAGTGGGCTCAAGGTCGTTACTGGTACCGGAGAGCTCTTGACCTTGAACAGAGGCTTGCTGAAAAACAACACCGGGCTGGATTTCCGGCACCTGATGATCGGATCGGAGGGTATTTTGGCGGTCATCGTTGAAGCCACACTGCAACTTTGCTCTCCACCCACAGACACCGCCGTCCTGGTCCTCGGGGTGAAATCCATGGGCGCAATCATGTCACTGCTTCAGCGGCTTCAGGGTCAAGGGGATCTTCTGGCATTCGAGTTCTTTTCCCATCTCGCCCTCGAAAAACTCATCGCACAGCAGGGGCTGCGCGCGCCCTTCGACAGTGCCAGTCCTTTCTATGTGTTGGCCGAATACGAGCGCGAGGGAGAGCATAGCGACAGGGATGTAGAGGCTATCGTGGAACAGGCCATGGCAGAAGGCAAAGCGGAGGATGCGGTTGTCAGTCAAACAATTGCTCAAGCGAAAAGCCTTTGGCAGCTGAGAGAGAACATTTCAGAGACCATCGCACGATGGACCCCCTACAAGAACGACATTTCAGCCACCGTTAGCAAAGTACCCGAGCTGCTGGCTAAGATCGGGGAGGTTGTAGAGCAACGTTATCCTGACTTCGAGGTCGTCTGGTATGGCCACATCGGTGACGGCAATCTCCACCTCAACATTTTAAAGCCCGATAGCATGGTGCCGGGAGAGTTCGAGACCAAATGCAAATCAGTGAGCGAGGAACTCTTCAAGATCGTTGATGGTTGTGGAGGATCGGTGTCAGCGGAACACGGTGTCGGGCTGCTAAAGAAAGAATTCCTGCATTACTCGCGCTCGAAGGAAGAGATCGCCTTGATGAAATCAATCAAACGACTATTCGACCCCGATCTTATTCTCAACCCCGGCAAAGTCGTTGACATGTAGACCCCCTAAACGAGGAGATTTCCAAGCCCGTTTGGCATTGCCACTAAGCGGGAGCAACTCGTTCTTCGACCCCGCAACTGGTACCTAATAACAGGAGGTCGGCAGGGCGATGGGCAAATAAGCCGTTGCTAACGACGCCTGTCAGCTGGTTGATGTCTGTTTCGATCTTACAGGGGTCAGTGATTCTCAACCCGTGAACGTCCAAGATGATGTTGCCATTATCCGTAACCACTCCCTCACGCCATACAGGCTGACCACCAAGCTTGACCAGCTCACGGGCCACATAGCTCCGTGCCATTGGAATGACTTCGACAGGCAGCGGAAAGCTACCGAGGGTCTCAACCCATTTGCTTTCGTCAGCGATGCAAATAAACTGTTTTGCCACCGCGGCAACGATTTTTTCACGGGTATGAGCCGCGCCGCCGCCCTTGATCAGCGCCAGTGACTCATTAGCCTCATCGGCACCGTCTATGTAGGCGTCAAGTTCGTGCACACTATTTAAATCAGTCACCGGTATATTTAACTCTGCCAACAGCACCGCCGACCGTTTGGAGCTTGCTACTGTCGTCTCTATCCGCCCCCTGAGACCAACCAAACCGCGGATAAAACATTCCGCCGTGCTCCCAGTACCGATACCAAGCACAAGTTTATTGCTATAAATGTTTGCGACATGCTCTACAGCTGCGGCAGCTACCTGCTCTTTGAGTGCCTGCTGGTCCAAAATCCTCACCCCCCGACAGTTTGAGTGGGCAGTATAGTCAGAGAGCACTCCGAATAGCGCGCACTATTGCTACATCAAAATATTTTGATTAAGGCGCTTAAGGGTGGTAGCCTGCGCGCCATGATTTCTGAATCCAACATCGCATCGCTCGCCCCAGCGCCATCCTTGCCGCCATTGCCAACACTCTTTAAGGCACTCGGAGATGACCTACGCGTGCAGGTATTGCGGCTTTTAAAAGACGAGTCCCTTAATGTATCGGAGCTATGCGAGGTTTTTCAGCTGAGACAAAGCGCCCTAAGCCACCACCTAAAAGTATTGGTACAAGCAAACCTGCTGGCACGAAAAAAAGAGGGTACCGTCACTTTCTACCGCCGACAGGTACCCGAGGGCGAACAGCAGGCCCTCTTGGAAGAGGCGCTAAAACAGATTGACCTCATGGCTCTTGCCCCGCGACTGGAACAAGGCCTCGCTCGAGTGCAAGCGGTTCGGGAGCAACATTCCCGCGCCTTTTTCAGGGATAACAGCGAGCGACTGCGAGAGCAACAAGAACTCATCGCCTCATGGAAGGACTACAGCAACGCAACCTTGCATTTGCTCGACCGAGCCGACAATCTGGCGAAGGCCTCGATCCTAGAGATTGGCCCCGGAGACGGCAGCTTGCTACCCGAGTTGGCCGAGCGAGCACGAGCGGTTACGGGACTAGACAACTCAGAAGAAATGCTGGCCCTTGCCAGGGCGAAGACACTCAAGCTGGACAACGTATCCCTCGTTCTGGGGGAGGCCAAAGCCCTCATCCGCGGCCATCAACGGTTTGACGTCGTCATTGCCAATATGGTGCTCCACCATACCCCAGACCCATCGGCGATTATGGACGCGGCGGGAGCACTGCTTAGGAAGAACGGACACCTCATCATCAGTGAGCTCTGCGCCCATGATCAGCTGTGGGCACGGGAACATTGCGGGGACCTCTGGCTGGGCTTCGAGGCGGGCCAACTCAGCGACTGGGCTCAGGCGGCCGGCCTTGAAAATCGAGCTGAACTGTTCCTCGCACAGCGTAACGGCTTTCAAATTCAGGTAAGACTTTTTCAAAGAAAAAAATAGAGATTTAGAGGAATATAAAATGAGCGAGTACTCACTATTTACATCTGAGTCAGTGTCTGAGGGACATCCCGACAAAATGGCGGACCAAATCTCTGATGCCATTCTGGATGCCATCATTGCCGATGACCGCAACGCCCGTGTAGCGGTAGAAACTCTCGTCAAAACCGGCATGGTGGTTGTCGCAGGCGAAGTCACAACCAACACCTACGTTGATCTAGAAGACGTCGTCAGAGGCGTGGTGACCGACATTGGCTATAACAGTTCTGATGTTGGTTTCGACGGGGCCTCCTGTGCGGTTATCAACGCGATCGGCAAGCAGTCCCACGATATTGCGATGGGGGTAGATGAAGGCGAAAACAAGGAGATGGGCGCCGGCGATCAAGGCCTCATGTTCGGGTATGCAACTAACGAGACCGACGTGCTGATGCCTGCACCTATTTACTACGCACATCGTCTGGTTGAGAAACAGGCTGAACTCCGAAAAGCAGGAGCGCTCCCTTGGCTCAGACCCGATGCCAAAAGCCAGGTAACCCTGAGCTATGACAAAGAGGGCAAGCCCGAGCGTATCGACGCGGTGGTGCTCTCTACCCAACATGATCCCGATATCTCTCAAGCAGAAATTCACGCCTTGGTGCGAGAGCAAATTATTGAAGCCGTCCTGCCGAAACAGTGGTTTCACGAGGAAACCCGGTTTCACATCAACCCAACAGGGCAGTTCATCATTGGTGGACCCGTGGGGGATGCGGGCCTCACAGGTCGGAAAATTATCGTCGACACCTATGGGGGTATGGCCCGCCATGGGGGTGGTGCCTTCTCAGGAAAAGACCCCTCAAAAGTCGACCGCTCAGCTGCCTATGCCGCACGCTATGTGGCTAAAAACATTGTTGCGGCTGGGCTTGCCGAGCGAGTTGAAATCCAAGTCTCCTATGCCATTGGGGTCGCAGAGCCAACATCAATTTCCCTGAATACCTTCGGGACCAACCAGGTGGATGAGGCAGTTATCGTGAGGCTTGTCCGAGACCACTTCGACCTGCGGCCTAAAGGCATCATCGAAATGCTCGACCTGAAAAAGCCGATCTACCGTAAAACAGCCAGCTATGGCCATTTCGGCCGCGATGATCAGGGCTTCCCCTGGGAGCTCACTGATCGCGCCGAGGAATTGCGTAAAGCCGTATAGAACCCATTTTTAGATTTAAAACCAATCGCCTTCGGGCCGAGGAACCTGTTATGAACACTGCTGTAAACGTTGAGAATTTTACTGACTACAAAGTCGCAGACATCAACCTCGCAGGCTGGGGCCGCCGGGAGCTGGATATTGCCGAAAGCGAGATGCCCGCGCTGATAGCCCTGCGGGATCAATACCGCGCCGAGCAACCGCTGGCGGGGGCCAAAATTCTTGGATGTATTCACATGACCATTCAGACCGGCGTACTCATTGAAACGCTGGTCGCCCTCGGCGCTGAAGTACGCTGGTCCTCCTGCAACATCTTCTCCACTCAGGATCACGCCGCGGCAGCAGTTGCTGCGTCAGGGGTTCCGGTTTTTGCCTGGAAAGGAGAGACCGAGGAAGAATACGAGTGGTGCATCGAGCAGACCATTCTTAAAGATGGCAAGCCCTGGGACGCCAACATGGTGCTGGATGACGGCGGCGATCTCACAGGGATGCTGCATGAAAAGTACCCCGAAATGCTGGACCGTATCCACGGTATTACCGAAGAGACCACCACGGGGGTGCACCGACTCTACGAGATGATCGCCAATGGAGAGCTGAAAGTTCCGGCCATCAACGTCAATGATTCTGTCACCAAGTCCAAAAACGATAACAAGTATGGCTGCCGCCACAGCCTGAACGATGCCATCAAGCGCGGCCTGGATCATTTGCTCGCAGGCAAACGGGCTCTCGTCATCGGCTATGGCGATGTAGGTAAAGGATCGGCGCTGTCACTGCGTCAAGAGGGCATGATTGTGCGGGTCACTGAAGTCGACCCCATCTGCGCCATGCAAGCCTGTATGGATGGCTTCGAGGTTGTATCGACTTTTAAAGACGGTATTAACGACGGTACCGATGGCTGCATCAACACAGAGCTTCTCGCCACTACCGACCTGCTGGTAACTTCGACGGGCAACTTCAATGTCTGTAACGCCGCGATGCTAAAAGCTCTTAAGTGTGGTGCCGTGGTATGCAACATCGGCCATTTCGACAATGAAATCGATACAGCCTACATGCGCGAGAACTGGGAATGGGAAGAGGTAAAGCCACAGGTCCACAAAATATACCGGGATCGCGGTAGCAACGATCACTTGCTGCTACTCTCGGAAGGCCGTCTTGTGAACCTCGGCAATGCCACTGGCCATCCTTCTCGTATCATGGACGGCTCTTTCGCTAACCAAGTGTTGGCGCAGATCCACCTCTATGCAAAGCGCTTCGCAGACCTCCCCGAGGCCGAAAAAGCCGCGAACATCACTGTTGAAGTGCTACCTAAACATCTCGATGAAGAGGTTGCTGCACTGATGGTGCAGGGCTTTGGCGGCGTAATCACGCGCCTTACCGAAGATCAGGCTACTTACATCGGCGTATCTGTCGACGGCCCCTTCAAAACCGATAGCTACAAATACTGAGCGAGGGATTCATCATGGCCAAGGATGGCAATTGCAGCCTTGAGTTTTTTCCACCAAAAACAGCAGCGGGTCGTCTCAAGTTACTTGAAGAGACGGTGCCCGCTCTAGGCGCACTTAATCCTGAGTATTGCTCGGTGACCTACGGCGCCGGAGGCTCCACCCGGGATAGCACGGTTGATACCGTCATGGAGTTGGCCGCGCTCGGTTATGACGTGGCACCTCACATAAGCTTCGGCACCGACGATCACGAGGCGATGGCATGCCTCATCCACAGATATCAGAGTAAAGGCATTAGCAAGCTGGTCGCCCTGAGAGGCGATTTACCTCCAGACATTGAGCGCGAACATTCCCTTGTCCGTGCTGGTGAGCTGGTCTCTTTTATCAGGGATAAAACCGGAAGTCACTTTGACATTGCAGTGGCCGCCTACCCCGAGATACATCCCGAGGCCCCAGGCTACGATCAAGACATTTGTTTTTTGAAGGACAAACTGGAGGCGGGGGCAAATAAGGCAGTTACCCAATACTTCTACAACGTGGAATCCTATTTTTATTTTGTCGATCGCTGCATGGCGGCAGGGATAACCCAGCCTGTGCATCCGGGCATCATGCCGATCACGGATTTCGCAAAGCTCCAGCGGTTCTCCAAAGCGTGTGGCGCAGAAATTCCACGATGGATCGAGCGCCGCATGGCAGATTTTAGCGGTGACCCCGACAGCGCGTTTAAATTCGGAATTGAAGTGGTATCACAGTTATGTGCAACGCTTCTTGAGAGCGGTGCACCCCCGATTCACTTTTATACGATGAATCAATCAGAGCCTGTGTGTACCATTGCACGCAACTGCGGTTTGATAAGCTCGGGTTCCGCTGATGCGTCAGATAAGGTTATACACCCCTCAGCAGCTTGAGGCAGGCTCAATTATTGAACTAGATCCCCACGCGGCTCATCATTTGGGCAAGGTGCTTCGGGCGTCAGCGGGCGACCCTGTCACTCTCTTTAACGGAGAAGGTCTGGACTGGGTCTGCAGCGTCGACCGCATCGAAAAAAAATCCCTTTGGGTTAGTGTGCTGAAGGCACAAGACGCCATAGCCGAAGCCCCCATCGATACCCATCTGGGCCTCTGTCTGAGCAAAGGAGACCGATTTGATTGGGCCATCCAAAAGGCAACCGAGCTCGGAGTCACGGAAATTACCCCTTTATTTAGCGAACGCGTGGATGTGAAGTTGCCCTCAGATCGCCTGGATAAGCGGCTGGCTCAATGGCGGCGCATTGTTATCGGTGCTTGCGAACAATGTGGACGCGCGCGCATTCCGGAAATACACCCACCCAAGCATCTAGGGGCATGGGTTGCCAGCGCAGAGAGTGCTCTAAAGTGGGTGCTCGACCATCAAACCAGCACCGCGTGGCCCGAAGCCGCGCCAAGCTCAATTGACCTACTCATTGGGCCGGAGGGCGGGTTGACTGAACAAGAAATCGCACTGGCAACCACAGCCGGTTTTCAAGGGCTCCGCCTTGGGCCAAGAGTTCTCCGAACGGAAACCGCCCCCGCGGTCGCTCTGGGCATAATGGGTTCACGTTGGGGGGATGTTAATTGAGCCCTGAGGCCTTTGATTGAGCTGGCGGTTCAGCGAGCATTCCTTGCCTGCCAATCCGCATAGGCCCACTCCAGCCACCAGGCCGCCGCATTTAGGTAATGGGATGTGCGGGGTGAGTGCACAATATCGAAGGCATGCTGCGCACCTTCAAGTTCCGCGTAAACGACAGGCTGCTGACTAACAGAAGACAACTCAGCCACGAAGCGCCGAGCTTCCTCAACCCAAATGAGGGTGTCATGGGTCCCCTGAATGACAAAAAACGGCGGCGCATTTTCGCCTACCCAACTCAAGGGCGACGCGCGATCCCATCGCTCTGGCTCGCTCTCTTTTGACACTTTCATCAGCGCCTTTCCCACGGGGCGATCTATCCGGTTGCGATAGCGAATGCCAAATCTGTCGCAGAGGTCGTAGCAGCCGTAAAGGGTCATCGCCGCTTGTATCGAAGTATCGGCCGTCTCAAAACCCGGCTGCCAATCAGCAGCTGCTGATAGGGCAGCGAGACTGGCCAGATGTCCTCCCGCAGAACCACCGGTGATAGCAATGAACGCGGGGTCGCCGTTATATGAAGCGATATGTTCACGCGCCCAGGCAATAGATCGCTTTACATCCACAATGTGATCCGGGAACGTTGCGCGGGGCGACAGCCGATAGTTAATCGATACGCAAACCCAGCCAAGAGACGTCATATGATTTAGCAATGGCTGGGCTTGCTCGGCCTTGTGACCCATAACCCACGCACCCCCATGCACGTGAAGTAAAACTGGCCGCCCCTCCCCAGCGGATAGAGGCTGGTATATATCAAGCAGATTGCGTTTTCCCGCGGGCCCATAAGCTATATCTCGGGCCACCTTCACGCCCAGTCGCGCAAATCGGCGTGGATGCAGCCAATCTGTAGCGCTGATCTGATGGCTGAGGTGACTTTTGCGACGACTTGAAATCTGGTTCTCAAAATCCGATCCCAATCCGGTGCGGATAGCACGCTCAAAAGTTCTCCCGCTTTCAAAGTGCCGACGCAGCACGATCAGATCTCCAACAAGCGCAACGACAAGAAAGGCATGGGCCAAAGAGACAGACAGACTTTGGCTCATAAAAAGGAGAGCAAGGAGCAACACCAGCAGCCGAAGCGAAACACGCATGACCACCAGCTCCGTAGCAAACAGGGACAACAAAAACCATGTCGGTACCAGCCAACCCAACGCTCTACCCCGAAAGAGGGCAGTCAGGGTCGCTAGCAGATTCAGCGAACCGAACAATAGGTACACGAGGTCAAGCATCAGCGATAAACTCCCCATAAGTGTGCCGCACAACCGGCCTCTAAAATATTAACTCCTCTGCAGCAAGGGTGGCCTTATGAGTCGGCATGTCGGCGTAGTCATGGATCCGATCGACACCATTAATTTCAAGAAAGATACCACCCTTGGGCTTTTGTGGTCTGCGCAAGCCATGGGGTGGCAACTCTGGTACATGGAGCAAGCGGACCTATTCTTGAGGGGTGGCGACGGGCGGGCCATCATGCGCCCACTGCAGGTCGCCAAGGATCCGGGTGCCTACTACACCCTCGGTGATGCCGAAGACAGATCTCTCGCTGAACTCGATGCGATTTTTATGCGCAAAGACCCTCCCTTTGACATGGAATTTGTTTACACGACTCATATACTCGAAACAGCAGAACGACATGGCACGCTTGTTGTTAATCGTTGTGCAAGCCTTAGAGACTGTAACGAGAAGCTCTTCGCTACTCAGTTTCCTTCATGTTGCCCACCGCTTCTGGTAAGCAGGGATATGGAGCAGCTTAAGAAGTTTCACGCTGAGGAGAGGGACGTCATCTATAAACCTCTCGATGGAATGGGAGGAAGCTCCATCTTCAGAGCCAAAGAAAAAGATCCGAACGTCAGTGTCATTCTCGAAACCCTTACGCACTTTGGGCAGCAGACAATCATGGCGCAACGATTTTTACCAGAGATAAAGCAAGGTGATAAACGTATCCTGATGGTCAATGGCGAGGCCATCCCTTACTGCCTCGCAAGAGTTCCGCTTGCCGGTGAAACAAGAGGTAATCTCGCTGCAGGCGGGTCGGGGGTTGTTCAGCCACTCACCGAGCGAGATCAGTGGATTGCGGCACAGGTTGGTCCTGAGTTACGCCGCCGAGGGCTCTGGTTCGTCGGCCTCGATGTCATTGGGGACTTTCTTACCGAGATCAATGTGACGAGCCCAACTTGTCTGCGTGAAATTGAGCGCGAGCAGTCGATCGACATTGGAGGCATGCTAATGTCTAGCCTTGATGAAGAGATGGACCGCCTTGCTACCTAAAGTACCAGCGTCACTGTCTCAATCCTTACCTGCTTCTCTGACGATTGCTTCCCAACTCACGATCGTAGGAACATGGCAATTCATAACCGAACCTGGAGAACGGGCAACATCAT
>Ga0255776_10000258_pt1 | contig 59080 bp, 51 predicted proteins | sample 071ome_19_FD_179974 | JGI IMG/M metagenome (GOLD analysis project Ga0255776, IMG submission 179974) | Coastal salt marsh microbial communities from the Groves Creek Marsh, Skidaway Island, Georgia - 071413AT metaG (version 2) | ecosystem: Environmental > Aquatic > Marine > Intertidal zone >...
GCGAGACCTGAGTTTTAGCCATATGTTTGGGGGCAAAACCCACCCGGCGGCTATTGAGTTGGCCGACAAACTCGCTGCGATGGCACCGATGGATGATGCGCGGGTTTTTCTGGGTGCCTCCGGTTCAGATGCCAACGACACTCTGGTCAAGCTGATCCGTTATTACGCCGTGGCAACCGGCCAGCCCGAGCGGGTCAAGATTATTGCTCGGGAAAAGGGATACCACGGGGTCACCGTGGCCTCGGCAGCGCTGACAGGGCTGCCTCCCAACCACACTCATTTCCAGTTGCCCTTCGATGCGCTAGGGGTCCTTAGAACGGGTGCTCCCCATTACTATCGGTGCGCCGAAGACGGTGAAACCGAAGCGGACTTTGTCGCGCGGCGTGCACGCGAGTTAGAGACCCTGATCATAGAAGAGGGTCCGGAGACCATTGCGGCGATGATTGCTGAACCTGTTAACGGTGCCGGTGGCGTCATCGTTCCTCCGGAGGGGTATTTTGAGGCGATTCAGGAAGTGCTGGATAAATACGGCATCATGCTGTGGGATGACGAGGTGATTTGCGGATTTGGCCGACTGGGGGCCGCCTTCGGCGCCGAGAAATACAATCTCAAACCCAAGATGATGGCCTGCGCGAAGGCACTTACCTCGGCTTATGTGCCCCTATCTGCCGCACTGGTGAGTGGTGATATTGCAGACGCGATCGCGGGTCCTGCCTCCGATATGGGCGTCTTTGGCCATGGCTATACCTATAGTGGCCACCCTTTAGGGTGTGCTGTCGCCAGTAAGGTCCTCGATATTTATGCTCGTGATCGGCTGTTTGAACATGCTGCAGAGGTAGGAAGCTACATGGGCAAGCGGTTGGGGGAGTTTGCGGATCATCCGCTGGTTGGTGAGGTATCGGCGATCGGATTATTAGGCGCGTTGGAGTTAGTCGCGGATAAGGCCGGCAAGCAGCCTTTTGAGGGCATGAAAGTGGGCCAGTTCTGTGCGAAAGCAGCGGAGGAGCGCGGGCTTATTGTGCGCCCACTCGGCGGTAATCGGATCGCGCTATGCCCGCCGCTAATTATTCAAAATGACCACGTTGACGAGATTATCGACAAGTTGTCTGGCGCTTTGGCAGACACGCTTGATATGGCGACGGCGCAGAAACTTATCTGAGCCGCCGCCCAGGCCCGGGATAAACGTCGCTGAGTGCCTCACCGATCGAGGCCGCCCATAAGCATGTACTTAATCTCCAGATAGTCGTCCATGCCGTACTTGGAGCCTTCCCGCCCCGAGCCTGATTCTTTGACGCCGCCAAAGGGGGCCATTTCGTTGGAGATAATCCCCTCGTTAATGCCCACAATGCCGTACTCGAGGGCTTCGGCGACTCGCCACACCCGACCAATGTCACGGGTATAGAAATAGCTGGCGAGGCCAAATTCGGTGTCGTTAGCAAGCCCAATCGCTTCAGCTTCATCTTTAAAGGTAATGATGGGTGCGACCGGTCCGAAGATCTCGTTGCGAAAAACCGGCATGTCGGTGGTGACATTGGTTAAAATTGTAGGCTGATAGAAGCAGGGACCCAGATCACTTGGGGCGCCGCCCAATACCAGCGTCGCGCCTGCAGCAATGGTTTGTTGCACTAGCGCATCCACATCGGCGACGGCTCCCTCGTTTACCAGCGGACCGAGATTCACCTCCTCATTAAGCCCATTTCCCAGGGTCAGCGCCGCGGTTGCCTTGGCAAGGCGTGCGGTAAATTCTTCGGCAATGTTTTCCTGAACAAGCAGGCGATTGGAGCAGACGCAGGTTTGTCCGCTGTTGCGGTATTTGGAAATCAGTGCGCCCTGAACAGCGGCCCCAATATCGGCATCGTCGAAGACAATAAAGGGCGCATTGCCACCGAGCTCCATGGAGGTTTTCTTCATGGTGGCGGCGCACTGGGCCTCGAGCAATTTGCCGACCGGGGTAGAGCCGGTAAAGGATAGTTTGCGAACCACGGGGTTGCTGGTGAGCTCACCGCCAATCTCTCCCGAGCTACCGACCACCACATTGAGCACGCCGGCGGGGATACCTGCACGCTCGGCGAGCTCCGCGAGAGCGAGGGCCGAGAGTGGGGTTTCGCTCGCGGGCTTGATCACGATGCTGCAGCCAGCGGCGAGGGCAGGGGCTGCTTTTCGGGTGATCATAGCGTTTGGAAAGTTCCAGGGAGTGATCGCGGCACAGACCCCGACGGGCTGTTTGATGCAGACAATACGTTTGTCTGGGCCGGGGGCGGGAATCACGTCCCCGTCGATGCGCTTGGCTTGCTCGGCAAACCATTCAATGTAGGAAGCCCCATAGGCTACCTCGCCTCGAGACTCAGCGAGGGTCTTGCCCTGCTCGGTGGTCATGATGCGAGCGAGATCTTCCTGATTCTCCATGACGAGATTGAACCAGTTACGTAGTACTGATGCCCGTTGTTTAGCAGGTGCCTCCCGCCAATCCCTCATGGCGGTCTCTGCCGCCAGGATCGCACGGCGTGTTTCTTCAGCCCCAACTTTTGCTACTTCGGCGATGACTTCACCGGTGGCGGGGTTTTTGACAGCCAGCGTGGCCCCTGTATCACCCACAACCCAGTTTCCATTGATATAGCATTCTGTTTTAAACAGAGCTATTCGCGAGAGATCCATTGGCATAGTAGTTTTCCGGCAAGACTTAGTGTTGAAAACAGAGTGAATAGGTTAGAGTATCTAAGAGGGTCAAGCTATACCCCTTCAAGTTTACATCGATGCGAGAGTCTGAGGTTCGGTTGGAGTAGTGGGTGAGCAAGTTCAATACTTTTCGGCTATCTCGGGTTGTCCTTTCAATCGCGTTCGCGGCCCTTTGTGTCTTAGCCGGACCCTTGAATGCCTACCCGGGTTTAATAGGAAAAACTGGCGGGCTCGCTTGTCAATTTCGTATCGGCATTGCTGGCGGTAGTAATGCCTTCGCGCAAAATCTGTACAACGCGGCTGACTCGGTGGTCCAGAGTAGATGTTTGGCGTGCCACGTTGAGGGCGGCTTAGCGCCAAGCGCGGGCGCGGATCTTTCCTTGCGGCGCACTGAAGACCCAACGCACATCGATTTCAACTTTTCCAGTTTTGACGCGCTCGTTGAGAGCCGAGGCTCGCAATATATTTTAAATAAAGTGCAAGGTGCGGCCCATGGTGGCGGAGTTGTTATTGAACCTTTCTCGTCTGACTACAAAGGACTTGCAGACTTTCTGAATGCCTTATCAGCCACCAGCGCATGCAGTGACGCAAGCGAAAAAACTGGCGATACCAGCAATCCCGAGACCATCTGGGGCGGAATCAATACCCTCAGTGCAGCCCAAGTTTTCCGTAAAGCAGCAATTGTCCTAAGCCGGCGTGTCCCGACAATGGAGGAAACTGAAAGTCTTAATAAAGGCGATATCTCCTTAGAGGAAGCGATCGATGGGCTCATGGCAGGTGACGGCTTCCATGATTTTCTCGTCACGGGTGCTAATGATCAGCTCTTGACCGATGCCTTCAACAACGGGTTGTTCCCTATCCAACTATGGGGGAATTGGTGGCCCGGTACTGGACAAACGAAAATGGCCCTTTTTGAAAACTTGGGCCGAGATGAAGAGCTATTTCACAACAACGAATCTTGGGAACTTTGGATAGCGAACAACTATGGGCATTATCGAGCGCCAACCGAGCTAATCGCCTACGTTGTTGAAAATGACCAGCCCTATTCGCAGATCTTGACCGCGGACTACACGATGGTCACTCCACTCACCGCGGATATCTTAAATGCTCAGCTTGAGGAGCCATGGGAAGAAAAGGTCACATACAACGGCGAGTACACTGAGTTTCACAAAGAATTCAAGCCGGGGCGGAATTTTGGCACCTTTAACACTCCGCCGGGTGAAGATATATGCATGCCTGTGGCGGGAGGGGAGTGCTATCCGAGTACCTGGGAGCCGTTTGAGTGGCCACACGCGGGAGTGCTCAACACGATAGCATTTCTGCAGCGTTACCCAACAACAGAGACCAACCGTAATCGAGCGAGGGCTCGATGGACCTATAAATTTTTTCTTGGATTGGACGTTGAGGCATCGGCGGCAAGGACCACCGATGCGGCTGCACTGGCCGACAAAAATAACCCAACGCTCTTAAACCCAGCTTGCACGGTGTGCCACCAAATTCTAGATCCGGTAGCAGGTTCATTCCAAAATTATGGGGAGTTGGGTTATTTTAGGGATAGTAATTTCTTTGACGCTTTACCGTGGGCTTACAAGGATGATCCAGAATCAGGCTACGAGAACGGTGATACATGGTTCAGGGACATGCGCATTCCTGGCATCAACGGCAAGTCCGCCCCAGATGCTTCCAACAGTCTTCAGTGGCTCGCGCAACAGATTGTTTCAGACCCAAGGTTTCCTCTAGCCACGGTCGAGTTTTGGTGGCCCGCGGTGATGGGTAAGCCGGTTCTTAGGGCACCGGAGGATCCATCGCTCCCCAATTATCGTGAAGAACTTCAGGCATTTAATCTGCAGCGCTACGAGATCAATCAACTTGCCGGCGTCTTCGTGCAGAACGAGTTGAAATTAAAAGCTCTGTTACGAGCAATGGTTCTATCGAGATGGTTTTCCAGTGGCGACATCGTTACCCGGAGCCCTGAGCTGTTTTCGGTGGCCGGGCTTGGTAGTCGCCGCTTACTTACTCCGGAAGAATTAGATAGCAAAACGGCGTCGCTGTTTGGATTCAAGGTTTGGGAGCAGGAGGTGAATAACATCCTCCCTGAAAACATAAGCTATGTATCCAGTTGGGCAAACATTGCGTTAGGCGGGATAGATTCGTACCAAGTTAAGTCGAGAGCCCGGGAGGTTTCGAGTATTTCCTTGGCTGCTGTCGGGCAACACTCTGCTGGGGTAGCTTGCACCACCGTCGAGATTGAGGCGCGAACAATCGATGGTAGCCGCCAATTTTTAAATTCTGTCGATTTCTCTCTGCCTCCTCAGGACTCAGATAGCTTGCGTGGAGTTCTGGTCAATCTTTACGCGCGCTTGCATGGCCGTGACGTTACAGCGGAATCCGGTGAAGTGGATCTCTTGGTGGACCTGCTCAAAGACGCACACGAGTCGCCTCAGCCAGACATGTCGTGCTATCTCTGGGATGATCTTGGTTACAATAAACTGGCAGAGCAAATTGAGGCCAGAGGTGTGCGCCAAGATGCCGATCACTCACCGAATGGCATGGCGAATATTTGGGCCTGGCGTCTCGTCTTTGATTATATGGTGTCGCACTATGACTACATCAACGAATGAAGTCATCGGATTAACTCGCCGAAGGTTTCTGGCAACTACTGCGGCCCTTGTTGCCGCAGGTCGAGGGTATCCGGCTCTAGCGGTGTCTCCATATGGCGGGCCCTACCTGATGACCATACATGCAGGCGGTGGCTGGGACTTATCTCTCTTTTGCGATCCAAAAACGAATGTGCCCGGGGAGCTCCCTATAACCGACTGGTCCGAAACGGGGGAGATACAGGCGGAAGGAAATATTTTATATGCGCCGATCGCGAGTAATGGCGAGATGTTTCGGAGAATTGCCCCAGATTCATTGGTGATCAATGGCGTGGACACCCAGACAAACGCCCATCAGACTGGAGAAAGGCACACTTGGACAGGTTCGGCCAGCGAAGGGAGGCCGTCGCTTGCTGCATTGTACGCAGCTGCAAAGGCGCCTAATGCCCCCATAGCGTTGATTAACAATGGAACTTTCGGAGCAGATCAGGGGCTTGTTCGGACAGCCAGAACTTCGCCCGGCGGTCTCAGGGAGCTGTTGCGGCCACGAAACAGTGACGAAGAGTCCTTGCTGGTCCGCTATAAAGCTCGCGGATTGGACCTTATGGCTGCGCAGGATCGGTACAACGCTGGCCTGGCTGATCGACTGTCCGTCTTCAGGTCGGGAATGGATGGGAGAGCGCTCCTGGGTTCCTTGTACGACAACTTGCCGCTTGAGATGCCTCAAGATCAGGGTGTTTATCAGGGTTCGAGTGACCTTAAATCCCAGATTTTGACAGGTCTGGTGGCCTTTAAGACTGGTACCACTGCGAGTGCAGAGTGCGCCGCACAGGGTAATTGGGACACACATTCCAGTGGTGAATTTTCGCAGGTCCAAAACATTCAAGCGTTGAATGAAGCACTGATCTATTTATGGAATATGGCCGAGGAGCTGGAAGTCAGAGACAAGCTAGTCGTTGTGGTGTCATCTGATTTCGGACGGACCCCCTACTACAATTCCTACGGCGGAAAAGATCATTGGCCTATAAACTCGTACCTCATCATGCAGGGGAACGCAGAGTGGGGAGGGCGGACTGTCGGTAAAACGGACGCGTTACAAAATGGAATTAAAATTGACCCGATAACTCTTAAAGAATCTCCGTCGGCTTCACTGATATATCCCAAACACGTTCATCACGCCTTGCATCATTATTTGGGTATTGCCGAATTTGCTGCTGAAGTGGGTTACGGGTTTCCAGGGACGGAGCGCTACGATTTCTTCAATCCCAATCTGTCAACATAAAGAACCTATCTCATTGCCCCTTTGCCATTTTGGAGCGGCCTAAACCGTGTTTTCTGACAATAGAGCGCATTTGGTCATAAGTTAGGTTCAGGAGCGCCGCCGCTTCGCGCTGATTGTGTGCCGCCGCTGTCAAAGCGGTTTGAGAGAGCTCCTTTTCTTTGCTTGCGAGTGCCAGCTTTAGGTCGATTGGCCATTTTTGCAGAGGCCGGCTTTCCTCTTCCAATAAGGCCACTCCGGCTACCTCTGTCGATACCTCAGATGTTGTTTTATCGGAAAAGGCATCTAGCACCAATGTATCAATACGCGTTGTTTGTTGGCCCCATCGGAATATTGACCGCTCTACAGCGTTCTTTAGTTCCCGGATATTTCCGTACCACGGGTGAGATTCAAGTATTGAAAGTGCTTGATTAGTGAAGCCGGGAAAAATTTCCCATCCAAGTTCAGCAGCAAAGCGAACCGCAAAATGATTTGCCAGCTCGGCAATATCTTCGGGGCGTTCTCGCAACGGGGGCAGGTTGACCACGTCAAAGCTCAATCGATCCAAAAGATCCCAGCGAAACTCACCGGCGTTTGCCATGTCGGGTAGGCTCGCATTGGTGGCGCCGATTATCCTGACATCGACTTTGATGGTCTTCTGACCGCCGACCCGCTCGAACTCGCCATATTCTATGAGCCGGAGCAATTTCTCCTGAAGGCGCAGGGACATGGTGCCTAGCTCATCCAGAAACAGACTGCCTCCATCGGCGCGTTCAAAGCGTCCTATGTGCTGTTTGGTGGCCCCGGTGAACGCGCCGGCCTCGTGACCAAAAAGCTCACTTTCAAGAAGTGTTTCGGTAATGGCGCTGCAATTAACCTTGATAAACGCTTCCGACCATCGGGGTGATAGGTAGTGCAGGCGCTCGGCCGCGAGTTCCTTACCAGTGCCGCGCTCCCCTAAAATCAGGACGGGCCGGTCAATGGTGGCAAGGAGGGAAAGGTGGTCCAGAGCAGCTGTTAGCGCCGGGGATTGCCCAATCATATTTTGGGGAGCATCACGCATTGAGTGTAAATTACCTCAATTGGGGATAAAAAACCATTTTAGGATGGTAATTAAAACCATAATTAGCTTGTTAGACGTGGATCTATTTCCTTATCTTATTGTTTTAAAAAATTATTTTTACTTTGGCACGCTGATCGCTATTCATTAAGTGAAGGCGCCGGACTGGCCGGTTCTTCGGAGGGCATGAAGCCCAACTATCAATGGATTGAAAGGAGTAAGTGGCAATGGATGCAATCGACGAACGGTTTGCGGTTTATACGGTGGTTTTATTTCTTTGCAGTGAGGTCGGTATGTGGGCAGGCGCCGCGGTTGGCGGCGTCACCTTTGCGGTCATCACCGCCGGGATAGAGCTTGCCTATTGGCTCGGGCGTGTCATGGAGGACGGTGGCCAATTCGGCGCCGCTACAGTTGAAGGAGAGTAAATCATGGGTATCTTTTCACGCATGTCGGACATCATCAATTCGAACATCAATGCGCTGCTGGACAGCGCGGAGGATCCCGAAAAGATGATTCGTCTCATTATTCAGGAGATGGAGGACACGCTGGTGGAGGTTCGAAGTTCTTCAGCCAGGGTGCTCGCTGACCGGAAGACGGCGGAGCGTAAGCGCGGGCAAATCGCCCTCGAGGCAGCCGGTTGGGAGGAAAAGGCAAAACTGGCAATCAGCAAGGGCCGTGAGGACCTCGCTCGCGCCGCGCTGCAGGAGAAGCGCATTATCGAGCAGGAACTCGAGGCAGTAGGCGCTGAACTGACGGCGACTGATGATCACATTGACCAGCTCAATGAAGAGATCAGCCAATTGCAGCAAAAACTGTCAGACGCCAAGGCCAAACAAAAGGCGCTGCTGATGCGATCTAAAACGGTTGAGTCCCGTCTGGCAGTAAAGCGTCAGGTCAATCGCAGTGAGCTTGACCAGGCGTTCAACAAGTTCGACAAGTTTGAGCGTCGAATGGATAACCTTGAAGGCGAGCTTGAGGCCATGGATCTGGATCGCGAAGGTGGACTCGCAGCGGAGATCGAAGCACTGCAGGAGGATGAATGGCTGTCTGAAGAGCTCGACCGCTTGCGTGAGTCGATGGCGCAAGAAAAGGGGCCGGTAAAATGACACCAGGCCTGAGGGTGAAAGCAGGTCCCCGTCGTTTTAAAATAACCAGTAGGACGCTATTAGGCAGGGAGCCACATTATGGACGGGTTTGAGTTTTTCTTTGTGCCGATGGTGCTGTTTTTGGTCATCGTTGCCCCCATCTGGATTGTCATGCACTACCGGAGCGTAAATCGCTCCAGCAGAAGTTTGAGCGAAGACGATCGTGAATCAATCGACACCATGCTCGTCACGGTTGACAAGTTGAATGAGCGCATAGCGTCTCTCGAAGCGATTCTCGATGCAGATCACCCCAATTGGAGACAACAGGAAAGCACAAGGGGAGAGTCATGAAACGGAATTCGAAACCCGGATTTGCAAGCAATCGAAAGCGCGGCTGGGGCATGGACCTCTACCGCAACCGATCCGCTGGCTGGATTGGTGGTGTTTGTGCCGGTTTGGCAGATCACTGGGGTGTCGCAACATGGATGGTGCGACTTGGCGCGACAGCCATGCTTATTTTTACTGGCTCGTTAGCGTTTTGGGCTTACGTGGTCGCTTGGTTCTTGATGGCGCCCCGACCCTCTCGCTGGGATGACACCGTTGATGTGGAAGTGACTATGGAATATGACGAGGATCGTCATGCCTATCGCAAGCGCACGGTATTTCACTATCCAGACGCACCTTCAGATCGGTTACGCAAAGCCCAGGAGCGTCTGAATGAAGTGCTCGGTCGGGTAGAAAATATGGAGCGTTATGTGACCTCTCGCCGCTACGATCTGAACAGGGAATTTTCGCGCCTGTAGTGAGGCTACGAAGATCCGCCGTGTTGAGCATCTCGGGCACTGGGACCCTGCTTTAGTTTTTGTCTGTGCGATTTAGGATGCGTTTACCCGGGTAGTGCCCCTCAACGCGCTGCCCGTTCGCGACGACAACCTCACCCCCGACAACGACCCACCCGATCCCTACCGCGGGCTGGTAGGGGTCACCGTAGGCTGCTCCCGGCATGATCTTCTCGGGATCGAACAAAACCAGATCCGCGTCGGCACCGATTTGGAGGCGGCCCTTACGCTTAAAGGTATCTGACGACTTTTCAAGCCATCTTGCGGGATTGATCGTTGCGCGTCCTATGGCTTCCATTAGGCTCAGCGTATTGCGATCGCGGGCATAGTGGCCCAATAAACGGCTGTAGGTCCCAGCAATATTGGGATTGGTTTTCTGAGACAGACTCATAGCAGGTAGTGCATCGGACGAGACGATCATGTCTGGCCATTGAAGCGCCTGCTCAATCCAGGCTTCTTTTACATAGTGATGATTCACCATGCCATAGGGCTGCTCTTGCTGGTAACGTTTGAACGTTTCCTCGGTCAGCCACTCGCCAGTTTCCACCCACTGTACGTCGCTGTAGTCGATATCAAAAATCGCTCGCCAGTCCCTCAGGCGAAAAACATCTGCGTTAATGCCGGTCCCCCCAGCAGGCCAAGACAAGGTTTCGGTCGTGACCCGTGCTCCCGCTACGTTCGCCGAGTCAATTTTTGCGAGCCATTCACTCAGCCCACCCATGGCCGAATGAGTGATGTGACAAATGAGTGTGGGTGCCTTGGTCTCAAGCGCTAGGGCGAGCACTTCATCAAGTCCGTCCGGGTCACCAGGCATTCCACGGCGCACATGGACCGTAACCGGTTGCTGGAAGGCGCCGGCAGTTTCAAAAATAAGGCGAAGTTCTTCGGGACGTATCGCGTCTTTCATATAGTCCAGCAGGACTCCTATACCCAGCCCTCCATCCCGAAGCCCCGCCTCAAGTGCTCTGCGAATTTCCTGGAGCTGGGCGTCTGTGGCGGGCGTAGTCCACGCCTCGGTGGGAAGTTGGGCCGGTTTGGTGCCAACAAAGACGTAAGGCTGGTCAATCCCGTTGATGACTTTCCATCTTACAGCGGCGTGAGACACCGAGGCGCCATAGTTAAGCTGTGCGCCCCCCGTGAAATGATCGCCGTAAGCGGTGACAGGCCAAGCGCCAGCCTCTAGATCGAGTTGGGTGGTCACCCCGTCGAGCAGGCTCAGATGTTGGCCGAGCAGGGTTGGTGAATGGCTGTGGATATCGATAAAGCCGGGAGAAAGCACCTGTCCGCGGCCATCAATGACTCGGGCTGACTGCAGGGGCTCCGCAGTGATCGTCTTGATGATGCCGTTGCGTATACCTACGTTCAAGACAGCGTCCACGTTTGTCTCGGGGTCGATAACCCGAGCACCTAAAATGGCTAGGTCATGAACGGCCACGGCATGAGCATCCGGTTTATCGAGGGCCGAAGAAGGAGGCTCTTCATGATGACTCGCCCTGACGGAGATGGTGGTGCAGAGACACAGCGAGAGCAGTAAAATCGCTAGAAACCTTGGATTTGCATTCATTGCAGAGTCTTTCCTGTGCTTGGGCTTTTGGTGGCGGCTTTGCGTTGCGCTCTTAGCCTACGTGGTCGAGGTTATGGTGCCAGCCGATACGCTGTCCAGCTAATAAAGAGTTATCGTCATGCAAACGCTCAAGCCACTGGTTTCTTCCTCTTTTACTGGGGTCAAGCCGACCCTAGTTTTTTCTCATGCCAACGGGTATCCACCAGAAACTTACAGGGCTCTTCTAGAACCTTTGGTAGATACGTTTGACATCTATACGATAGAACATCGCCCCTTTTGGTCTGATCAGCAACCCCCAACATACCTGCCGTGGAATCAGTACGTAGCTGACTTAATTAGTACCCTAGATGCTGCGGAGAAGGGTCCGGTGGTGTTGGTAGGTCACTCCATGGGGGCGGTGATTAGCATGCAAACCGCCTTGGTGCGCCCCGACTTGTGCAGCAAGCTCGTGGTGATTGATCCTGTATTGGTGCCTTGGGGGTGGTGGTTCGTTAATCAGGCACTTATGAGAGGCCTCGGTCGAGATTTTCCCATGGCCACTAAAGCCCAGAGCAGGCCCCATGAATTCTCTGGCTATCAGGAGGCTTTTGATTTTTATCGATCAAAGCGGCCCTTTAGCGGGATCAGCGACGAAGTACTCTGGGATTACGTCAGGGCAGGGCATGCCTCGCGGGATGATGGATCGATTGTCCTGCGTTGGTCTGGAGCCTGGGAAGCCTGCGTTTATCGCTCTGCGCCAAGTTTCATGGGGTCTCTGCGAAAAATTCATAAGCCAATCTGCGGCATCGTGGGGAATGCAAGTAGCGTTGTGCGTCCGCTGGTGAAACGGCAGTGGCAGCGCGTAATGCCGCAGCTTGAGCTTCACACGCTGGAGGGTGGCCACCTGATCCCCCTCGAAAAGCCAGAGGCGTCTTCTGAATTGATCAAACAGTTTCTGTTGTGAGGTCAGTAGCCCCGCCCACTGGAGAGGCTTTTTTCGGTGTAGGTTATTGTGTCACCGAGTATCGGGTAGGATAGTTGGCAGGACAAGAAAAACGACAAGGAGTCAGTATGAGTAAGCTGTTAATCATCGCGGATATTGAAGACAAGTGTCTGGCAACGCCAAGAGGGCTGCAACTGGCAGAGGCAATGGATCTGAAGCCTGAGATTGTTGCCTTTGTCTACACTGACTTAAAGCGGTTAAAGCTCGATGCCAAAGCCAAGGCTGGGGTTAAGAAACAGATTATCTCAGAGCGTCGGGATTCTCTGGCCAAACGAATTGAGAAATACGCGGGGTCTGCTCAAGGAGTAAAGGTAAACGTAATTTGGTCTGAGGATGTTGCTCAATGGATATGCAAGCGAGCGGCCGGGGACTATGTGGCAATCGTGAAAACTCGTCACCAGTCTGAATCGGTAGGACATCTCTCTACAGATTGGCAATTGCTTCGCGAGGCGCCGGTGCCCCTGCTTTTAGTCAGTGAGAAAAAGTTCAAGAAAAACGCAATCATCATGGCAACCGTAGATCTGGATGCGTCGAGTCGTGAAAAACAGAACCTGAATATCGAAGTTCTCTTAACGGCTCGTCATTATGCTGAAATGCTTGAGGCTGAATTGACGGTTTTATGTGTCATCGACGTTCCTACAGTGTTGTCTGACCTTGATCTGATTGATCCCAGAACTTATGCAAAAAATCGGCAGTGGGAGCTCCAGCCCGTGGTAGAAAAACTCGCGAAGGACTCAGGCCTGCCCGTGGGCGCCTTCAAATTGAAGCGCGGGCCGATCGCAAAGACCATCGTGTCGGAAGCCAACGCCAAGCGTGCAAGATTGGTGGTGATGGGCACTGTGGGACGACGAGGCGTTAAAGCAAAGCTAATGGGCAATACCGCGGAAGACGTGCTTGCACTGCTTCGTATGGATACGTTAACCCTAAAGCCCTAACTGCACTACCCGCGTCAAGACGGCACGTGTATGCAATTGTGTCAGAGTTGAAACGAGCCCAGACCAGATGAAGCCAACACCAACACAGCAGTTGATCGAAGAACTGGATGAGCCCACCATGTACCCGCGTGAGCTTAGCTGGCTCAACTTTAATGCACGGGTTTTGCAGGAAGCGAAAGATCGTAACGTACCGCTCATTCAGCGGGTTCGTTATCTTGGGATATTTTCAAATAATCTAGATGAATTCTTTCGTGTACGCGTTGCCGAAGTGCGTCGGTGGATTTCGCTGTCATCAGGTCAGCAAAAGCAGCAAGCGAAAAAACTGCTTGCAGCCATCCAGTTTCAGGTTCTCAGTTTGCAACAGGAATTTGACGCGGCCTATTCGAAAGTCCTGCGCGAGTTGTATACCAAGGGGATTTTTCTTATCAATGAGCGACAGCTGGAGTCTCACCAGTTGGCCTTCGTTGAAAGCTTTTTTCATGACAAAGTGTTACCGGAGCTTGAGCCGATTTTATTGCGTGATGACCAATCTATCCCCCTGTTGACAGATGAGTCACTCTATCTCGCGGTGGATCTTCAAACTCGTCAAGGGCGGCAGTATGCCCTTCTCGAGGTGCCAACAGCGGCGCTGGGACGTTTTATTGAAGTGCCCAAGCGTGGGAAAAAGGCTAGTCGGGTGTTTATAGCGCTCGACAACGTTATCAGGGCCTGCCTGCCTCAGGTGTTTAGAGGTGTTTTCGATATAAAGGCGAGCTCGGCCTACTGTTTCAAGTTTTCGAGGGATGCTGAGCTGGAACTTGATGCGAGCATCAATGAGAGTTTGATAGAAAAAATGGCGTCAAGTCTCAAACAGAGACGGCGCGCCGATGCAGTACGTTTTGTCTACGATGAAAAGATGCCCCCAGACTTACTTGATTACCTGCGTAGGCGTTTTGGATTTGGGAAGTATGACAGCCTGATTGCCGGCGGGCGCTATCACAACTCGAAGGACTTTATTCAATTTCCCAATGTGGGTCCCAAATACCTTGAGTTTAAATCCATGGGGCAGATCAGAATTTCCCGCCTTGAGGATGATGCGAGTGTGTTTGCCAATATTCGTGAGAAGGATGTCCTTCTGTATTATCCCTACCATCCTTTCGAGTACATCATTGACGTGCTGAAGACCGCGGCGGTAGACCCGGATGTGCGTGCGGTACGAATCTGCCTGTACCGCGTAGCGAAAAATTCTCAGGTCGTGGATGCGCTGATTAATGCCAAGAATAACGGTAAAACCGTTCAGGCCGTGGTTGAACTTGCGGCCCGCTTTGATGAGCAGGCAAACATCACATGGGCACAGCGCCTTACCGATGCGGGTATCGAGGTTATCTTTGGAATTCCAGGACTGAAAGTGCACAGCAAGCTCTTCCTAATTGAGCGTCAGGAAGGTAAAGAGCTCAAGTATTACAGCCACGTTGGCACGGGCAACTTCAACGAAAAGACCGCACAACTTTATACCGATTTTTCGCTCCTGACATTTGATCAGGAGATAGGCCGTGATGTAGCGCAGGTGTTTGAATTTCTCAAATATAACTACCGTCGTCAGGAATACCAGAAATTACTGGTGTCACCTCATGGCTCTCGTCCTGCGTTGCTGTCGATGGTCGAGCGAGAGATCGCGCACGCAAGAGACGGTTACCGCGGCTTCATTTTTTTCAAGTGCAACAACCTCGTTGATCAAGAGCTCACCAACAAGCTCTATGAGGCGAGTCAGGCGGGCGTCGAGGTTAGACTCATCGTGCGCGGTATGTGTCAGATCAAGCCTGGAGTCAAAGGCCTGTCAGAAAATATTAAAGCTATCAGCATTGTGGATCGCTACCTTGAGCATGCGCGAGCGTATGTCTTCCATAATCGTGGGAAACCAAAATACTATATTGGGTCGGCCGATTTGATGACACGTAATATCGATTATCGGGTTGAAGTACTTTGTCCTGTTGTCGATCGAGATGCGCAGAAAATCATTCAGGATGTGCTCGACCAGCAATGGCATGATAACGTCAAGGCACGCATTCTCGATGCCGACCAAAGCAATCGGTTCCGGAAGCCAGAAAAGCGAGCTCCGACGATCCGGTCTCAGGAAAGTATCCACCGTTATTTGGCAGCCGGAAAGTTGCCGCGCTATCCGAAATCGACGATGAATCAAGCCTCCAAGCGCAGACGGAAAGGATAGGCCTCATGGCCCTGGGAAGTCTGCTCGCGCTACTAGACGACATTGCTACGGTACTGGATGACGTGTCGGTCATGACCAAAGTGGCGGTCAAGAAAACCGCTGGCGTGCTTGGAGATGATCTGGCGGTCAATGCGGAGAAAGTGCTTGGTGTCAGGCCAGAGCGTGAGCTTGCGGTGGTCTGGGCTGTTGCTAAGGGTTCATTTAAAAATAAGCTGATTCTCGTGCCGGCAGCGATGCTCATTTCGCTATTTGTTCCCGGGTTGATCACGCCCCTGCTTGTCTGCGGTGGGCTCTACCTATGCTTTGAAGGCGCGGAGAAAATCCTCCATTACAGAATCAAAGCTCACGCTGAAACTGAATTAGACGAGGTGGCTGACCGTCTATCCGGCTCCTCTGCGGATTTGGTGGCCTTCGAGAGAGAAAAAATCCATGGTGCAATTCGCACCGACTTTATTCTCTCCGCAGAAATTATTGTCCTGACGCTTGGTGTGGTCGAAGCTGAGGAACTGCTTATTCAGCTTTTGGTCCTCTCGGGCATCGCGAGTTTGATGACAGTGGGGGTGTACGGGCTGGTGGGGGCAATCGTGAAAATCGACGACGCGGGCCTTCTCCTTCTTCGCCGCTCCGATGAGGGTGTGGTGGCTGATGCTATACGCGGAGTTGGGAGGGGATTGCTTTGGTTTGCCCCGCGATTAATGAAGACGTTGACAGTGGTGGGGACGCTGGCCATGTTTTTGGTGGGCGGCGGCATTCTGCTCCACGCCAGTCACGCGGTGACTGATTGGGTCGAAGGGTGGGCTGCAGGCGTAGAGATCATTGGGTGGATGTTGCCGACCTTGATTGGTGGATTCATGGGCCTGCTCGCGGGGGTCGTCTTGGTGAAGACCTGGGACGTAACCGGTCCGCTTGTGGCCCGTCAGCGTTCAAAGTAACAGATCTCCATCGGAAGCCCCTCACTATCGATATCCGGGTTTTTCGGAAGTGTTTTGAGGCGGCCAGCTTGAGGCATGACGGCTAGACAGATCGCGTCTAGCACATCATCGGGAAGAACCTGGCTGCGTTTGGTTTGCGACAGGATTTCATCGACGAGTTCGGGGACCTGTGGATCAAGAGCACTGAGCAAGTCTAGGCGCTCCCTGAATCCGGCGGCCGTCTTTTTCTTGAACTGGAGATCGGCGCCATTGATTGCTTTAAAGGCCACTTCAGGATGTGCCTCACGAAGTCTCCCTTGCCATTTTTTATCTTTTTTAAAAAGACTATCCACCTCATGGATTTTGGGCAGTATGAAAAAGCTTTGTTTGCTGAGTCCACGACCGCATATTTCCCGATGACAGGTGTTGGCCTGCGCGTAAGATTTTGCAGATAGTACGCCCCGCACAGGGGTTGGAAAGACAGAGCTTGAAAAGGCCCTTCCAAGAAACTCTCTCGCGGCGCTATCGCAGCGACGACGTTCCTTGCTGCTTAGTCCGATGGGAATATCAATGAAGGCGCGACGACATGCTCGTGTCGCAATGAGGTCCCAGACAGACGCTTCCATCTGCCAGACAAAGCCCTCGGGTTTATGCCAAATTCCAAGCCATCCGAATCGACAGCCGTCAATGCCCAGTATGCTCAAGAGGGTGGGTCCTTGATCGAGAACGTGCAGGATAGGAGATTATCCGGCCAATTGTAATGTGGCAGAAGAATGGCTTGCTCGGTTGCCTACCGAATGTGATGAATTACTGTCGTCGTGCGAAGAAAGCGCCGTCCGCTGCCACATTGAGCGACCTTGAGTGGGGTCAGAGCAGCCAAGGGGATACCTCGGGACTATTAGCAATAATAACTTGTTGTGCTCTGGGATCCTCGAAGTGTTCTCCGGCATTGATGTTGAGTAACTGCAGAAGGTAGTTCACCAGTCGGGCCCGGACCCGAACGTTGAGCTCGCCGTTTTCCATGCCATAGTCAACCGCAACCACCTTTTTTTGCTCTTCGCTCAAGCGCGGGTCTGGCGTGAGCTTTATATCAATGAACCGATGCCAGTCCGTATCGTTGGCGGGATTTATGTCGGATTGACCCAGTAACTCGGGCGTATCTCTGAAGCGACTCAGCACGAAGTCCCTGAAATCTCGATTTTTTTCACACCAACCTCTTACATGCCAGCGCAAGCCTGTCCACACAAGTGTGTGTGGCGCAATGATACGGCCCTCGCGATCGGGATTGTTGAGAGAGACATAGTCAACTTCAATTCGCTGCCGCTCTCTGGCTGCGAGCACAAGGGGCCTTAGAGTGTCTGGAGAGACCGGTCGAATTGGAGGAGAGAGCACGTCAACCTGATGGGTGGGCAAAGCGATGTCACTGAAGGTCTGGTGGAGTTCACTGCGGTGGGCGAGCAGTTGGAGATACTCCTCTGACAAGCCGCGGGTTACTGCTGGGCTAAACGAGGGTGCAGGTTCGTAGCCTTTTAGATATTTGTTGTAAACAAGATTCCCCGCGCCTACTTCGCGGTTGTAGACGTTGATGTCCTTACTCGCTTGTTGGCGTCCGATACCGAAGGTCTCGACCAAATGGCGAGTGGTGAGTCGCCCCTCCCACAAGGCAATGAGCTCGATGAAACGATAGCGGGATAGTAAGTCCCAGCGATAGGGCAAATGCTGCGTCATGGCTACAGCGTATCAAGAATTAACCGAATATCGTCCACTGTGGTGCGCGGATTTACGATGCAGAATCTTAATACGGTTTCGCCATCGTGCTTGGTGGTGGTCACGAATGCGAGGCCATCCTCCATCAATTTTTCGCTCCAGGCGCTGTACTCCTCAGGACTCCAGCCCGGACGGCGAAAGACGCAGATCGACAGATGCTGCTCAACCACCATCTCGAGCCGCGGGTGCTGTTCGATCATCGTAGCGGCTTTCTTGGCGACATCGATGGTTTTTTCGACTGCCACGGTATAAGCCTCGGTTCCGTGGGTGGCCAAGCTGAACCACAGCGGCAGTCCGCGTGCCCGCCGGGACAGATGATGAGCGTAGTCCGATGGATTCCAGACGCCATCGTAGAGCACTTCTAGATAGTCGCCCTTTTGTTGATGGGCCCGTCGCGCAGTTGCAGGGTCGCGATAAAGCAGTGCGCAGCAGTCAAAAGGAGCGAAAAGCCATTTGTGGGGATCGACGATAAAGCTGTCTGCGCGCTCGATGCCGTTGAAATCCTGCCGTACCGAAGGTGCGGCAAGCCCGGCGGCGCCATAAGCGCCGTCCACGTGCATCCAAAGGTTTTCACGCTCACAGACATCGGCGATGCCAGTCATATCATCGATAATGCCCAGGTTGGTCGTGCCCGCAGTGCAGGCGACGGCAAACAAGCGAGCCCTATCCTCAGGCGCAAGGTTTGCAATAACAGTGGCCACGTCTTCACCGGTTAAGCGGTGTCCACCAGTTTCTATTAGATCTACGTCCATGACGTACGTCGCCTGTGCGATAGAAGCATGGGCACCCCGCGACGAGATGACCAGTCCCCGAACCTGTCGCTTATCCTCGTTTAATCGTCGCCAGTCATGGCGTGCAGCGGTTAACGCGGACAGGTTGCCCGCGGTACCACCGCTAACAAATACGCCACCAGCTTCAGCGGGAAACCCCGCAAGGTCTGCGATCCAGCGAAGAGCCTGATTTTCTGCGTAGACGCCGCCAGCCCCTTCCAGCCAGGTCCCACCAAAAATGCTGGAGGCGCCCACAACAAGATCAAAAAGAGTTGCGGCCTCGGTTGGTGCAGCGGGAACAAAAGCCAGCAGCCTTGGATGGTCAACCGAGATACAGGCGGGAGCAAGCACATCGGTGAATAAGCGCAGAGCCTCCAACCCTCCCAGGCCATCTTGGGTGATGGTTTGCCCCACCATGGCCTGCAGCTCTGATTCAGGTCGCGCGGCATCCAGCGTAGGAGGGTCCATTCGGACACGCTCCACGGCATAGCGGATGATCGCTTGAGTTAATACTTCCATGTCTTTGTCGAGCTCGTGCATCGCTGGCTAACGTCCTTTGTCGGTGAAAAACGAGAGAGACAAGGTTAGATTATCTACCGCTCCGTTAAGTCAGAAAATACCCTTTAGGTGGAAGCTGCAGGCGCCGGTTTTTGTCGGGTGAGCGGGAGACTAAGCACGCCCACGGCCGCACAAATCAGCATGATGTTGGCAGTTGGAACGAGAGTGCCATCGTAGAGAATACCCGCAACAAATCCGACCAATGCAGCTATCACCGAGTGGACGAAGCCGTAGACTGCCGATGCCGCACCAGCGGTTTTTGGAAATAAACATACCGCCCCCATGGCCGCGTTAGCGGAGGTGAGGCCTATGCCAAAAAAGATAAGGCACGAACTGATTGCCAATCCCCAGGCGCTCTCAGCACCATTAGGGGCGAGAAACCGCTGGTTTGCAGCAGCAATGAGGCAGAGCAGGACACCGATGGACATCACCCGCAAGAGCCCTAGATACATCACCAGTCTTGAACAGAGTAGTGCTCCCGCCATGAAACCGGAAACAGACGCTGCGAACGCGTAGCCAAAATAAGCGGGGGGCAGTGCAAACACGTCGCGCATGAAGTAGGCCACGGTTGAGAGGTACGCCAGAATGGCAGCATAGGTGGCAGTTCCACAGAGTTGAAAACCAATGAACTGCCGATTGCGCAGGCAGACGCTGAAGAGTTGAAGCACCGGGATTAGTCGGATGCTGCCCTCACCGATGGCGGGAGCGGATTCTCTAAAAGTCCTGAGTCCAAAAAGGATAAGAACTCCAAACAGAGCTAGCGCCACAAAGGTTGCGCGCCAGTGGACCCATACCAGCACCCAGGACCCCACCGTTGGCGCGATAAGAGGGATCACCGCCATGGCGGCCCCCAGCATGGACATTACCTGCGCTGCACGATCACCATGATAGCGATCACGAACAATAGCTCGTGCGATGACGGGTCCGCTGGCCGCTGCAAGCCCTTGCGCCAGTCGGGCCAGCCACATGACTTCCATATTGTTTGCCAGTGCACAGCCTACGGAGGTCGCTACAAAAAGTGCCGTGCCTGCGGTGATAACGGGGATTCGACCATAGTAATCCGAGAGTGGTCCAAAAATAAGCTGTCCTGCAGCCATGCCCAACATAAAGATTGATAGTGTCAGCTGTCCCTGTGCTTCCGTTGCGCCAAAGGCGTCAATCATCGCCGGGATAGCAGGCAAGTAGAGATCGGTGGCAATAGCAGCGTAGGCCACCATGCCTACGAGGGTCGCGTAGGTGGCTCGCTCGGTCATGAAGATTTTAATTCAGGGTAGGCGCTGCCAATTGGCAAACGGGGCAGGCTTCGGGGATAAAAAACTGGCCGTTTTCTGCGTCCATGATATCGAGCCCCATTGCCTGCTGGTTATCAAACAGCGCTACACGCATGACATAGGTCGATTCGCTGCTGCTCATTTGCACCATTTGAAAAAGCGTCAGTGCGGTGCTGTTGTCAGAGGCAGTGCGTTGTGCAACTTGCTCCATGTATTGCTTTGCAGCCGCGGGCTCCATGGGTACAAGCGGCTGCTCAAGAGCCTTTTCTAGCATACGCGCAAGCAAGTCTTTGTTTTCGTCATCAAAAAGTGTCGCGTTCGCGACGGCGCTCAGGTCTGACATCGAATTCCCCCTCGACGCAGTGAATTTGGACGACGCTTTTTTATCCGGGTTGGTGCTGTCGTCTCCGGGAGCGCAGTCTAGCATCGAATAATCCTGCTCGCTACGAAATCAATTTAAAAAGGATTATCGCCAGTCGATCTTGTCGAAATCCGAGGCACCGTGGCGCTCTGGGAGCTGTTTGTTTTCGTCACCCCAGGCCCTATTGACGAGGATTCCCCGCTTGGCGGCAGGGCGTTCCCCAATCTCCTGGGTCCAGCGCTGTACGTGGGTATAGCTGGTCACATCGAGGAATGTACCCGCTTCATAGAGTAAGCCCTTGGCTAGGGCGCCATACCAGGGCCAGGTGGCAATGTCCGCAATGGTGTAGTCGCTGCCCGCTAGAAAGGGACGATCGGCGAGAGTCTTGTCGAGTAAATCCAGATGACGCTTCACTTCCATGGCGTAGCGGTCGATGGGGTACTGCCATTTCTCGGGGGCATAGGCATAAAAGTGGCCGAAGCCCCCGCCGAGAAAGGGAGCCGACCCCTGCAGCCAGAACAACCAGCTCATCACTTCCGCGCGGGCGTCTGCCTCGGGTGGAAGAAAGTGGCCAAACTTCTCGGCCAAGTGGACCAAAATGGCGCCCGACTCAAAAATGCGTATGGGGGATTCGCCGCTGCGATCGAGGAGGGCCGGTATTTTTGAGTTTGGGTTCACCGCTACAAAGCCTGATGAAAATTGATCCCCCGAGAGAATATTGATGGGCCAAGCATCGTACTCGGCGTCGCTGACTCCCAGCTCTAGAAGCTCCTCCAGCATCAACGTGACTTTCACGCCATTAGGCGTACCCAATGAATAAAGCTGCAGAGGGTGCTCGCCGACGGGCAGATCCTTCTCATGAGTTGCGCCAGAGACAGGACGGTTTATTCCGGCGAAGCGACCGCCGCTTTCTGCGTCCCAGGCCCATACTTCAGGGGGCTGATACTGTGATTCGGATGACATAGACGATACCAATATTTTTGACCCAGACAGTGTTACACAACTTCGCAATCTAGTCATGAGTAGGGCTGGGGCTGCGAGATGTCGAGAGGAGATTAGTTTCAGAAAGGATCAATATCCACGGCTTTCCTTGACTAACTAGACAGCCGTGCCTATTCTTCACGCCCTCCGCCCGTAGCTCAGCTGGATAGAGCACCAGGCTTCGAACCTGGGTGTCGGGAGTTCGAATCTCTCCGGGCGGGCCATCTTTGCTGTTTCGGCGCTGTTAGCCTTTCAAGTAGGCAATGTTTTCTTCCAAGGTCTCACGGAAACGCTCTGAAATAGATTAGCCAGAGCGTAAGGGTCGTTTTCACTAAAGGCTATCGCCGCCGCGTCATCAGCAAATTCCATGATTAGCATCGATCCAACAGGCTGACCCTCACCGCTCAGGTAGGGTCCGGCTGTTACCAGCTGTGCTGAAAAATCTTCAAGATAACGCAGATGCGCTTCCCTGTTTTCGAGGCGCACGTTTAACGAGTCGGGTTTATCCTCGCAACTGATGACAAAAAGCATGGTCCGGTCATTCCTCTAAATTGATTTATGATCGCAATGCGTTTCACCAATGCCACTGGCGAGTGCATAGCATGACAGACACTTTACACGTTGTTCTTCATCAACCGGAGATTCCTCCGAATACGGGCAACATTATCCGTCTGTGTGCGAATACGGGTGTTGCTCTGCATCTGATTGAGCCCCTTGGTTTCGAACTCGACGATGTACGTCTAAAGCGTGCCGGCCTTGATTACCATGAATTTGCCAGCATTCAGAGCTGGGAATCTTTAGGTCACTATCAACAAGAGTTCCCCAATCGGCGCATCGTGGCTATTGAAACTAGCGGCCAGCGCCTGCACGCAGAATTTGATTTTCAGTCGACGGACTCGCTGCTGTTCGGCTCTGAGACCAGTGGCCTGCCTGCGACAGTATTGGATGGGCTTGCACGAGAGAATGTGATGAAGCTGCCCATGCTGCCAAACAGCCGGAGCCTGAATCTTTCAAACGCCGTCGCGGTTGTGGTGTATGAGGCGTGGGGTCGGTTGGGATACCCGGGCGCAAGCCGATAGCGAGTATTCAACAAGGCGTATTGGCGTGGTGTTTACGGGTAATCGTGGTTTGCAGCTGTTGGTTAGCTTAAATAGCGAGGGGATCAGCAGGTGAAATCCTTTTCATACCTGCAGCCACCCTAAATAGCTGGTTCTCGGCTTGCCCGCATAGGGTGCTATGAGCTGTACCGCGTGGTCCTGGGGCACCAGGAAAATATTGAAGGTGTTGAAGGCCGGCTTGAACGCCGCAGTGATGCTTCCAGTCTCATCGAAAAAGGCGAGGTGACCACCCCAATTCTCATCCCATTCGGGAGTCATGCTGAGCACCCACGCAGCGACGCGCTGCTGTCGCGGGTGGCGATCATCGTGCTTGGTGAGAAAGTGTCCCGGGCTGTACCAGCTCGCATAGCTATCAGAGTGAGTGATGTCATTCCGTTGCGTTAGCGTACGCATGAAGCCCAGAAATTCCTCACTGTTTACCCAGCCGTTAACCTCGTGTATCGGGTGACCTAGATTTTCACCGTTTTTTATCGCTGCGCTGATGTAGTACTGCCAGAATAGATATTGAAACCCTTCCCGGGCTCGCCGGTAAATGTTGGCGGTGAAACGGTGCTGCTGCTGGGGCGGTAAGGCCTTGAAGGTTTGCTCGTCAGTCTCGTAGTTTTCGCTGCCTTCGTTATAGGTAAGGTGCCAATATTCATGACTGTGCAGTAAGCTATGGAGATAGTCGGCCGCCTCCTGCGTCATAAAGTTTGGAATTTGAACACGACCTGTCTCAATCAGGTTTCGGGAGAGTGCCGCGGGGTCGTGTCGGCTGTCGAGTGCTAGCGTGGCCATCGGGACACCATAGAGGATTTTTAGCCAGATTTCTGCCTCCGGCAAGGATTGGCGTTCGCTTACAGAGAGCGAGTACTCTAGTGGCTGAATCATCTAACGGGAGATGGGAACCATGAGGCAGGTTTCGATGTTGAATGTTTTCTATGCGGTCCTTTTTTTATCGCTGCTGCCGATTGCCGCACTCGCCGAGTCCGACCCGGGAGAGGAGGGCGCCACGCTGGCCGCCAACCTGGGAATTCCATTGCCTCCGATTGCTCCGGAGAGGGGGGGCGGCGAGGGTCAGGGGCCTTTTGATCGCCTTGTCATCGATCGCGTTATGTTGGTGGATGGGCTTGGGTCTCCCCCGAGGGGACCTGTTTCAATCGTCATCGAGCAAGATACGATTGTGGAAATCACCTCTCGTCCTCCCGCGCCGATCGACAATGAGATCCGGTTAGATGGCCGTGGCAAGACGGCCTTGCCTGGCTTTGTAGATGCTCACGTGCATATTGGAAATCCGTTGCAAGGTCTCGCGGGCCCCATTACACCGCCCGAATATGTTTTTAAGTTGTGGTTAGCTCACGGCATTACCACGGTGCGCGATGTTGGTTCGGTGATGGGGCTTGATTGGACTGTCAAACATGCCGAGCTAAGCGATGCGGGGGCTATCGTGGCCCCCCGGATAATTCCCTACGCTATGTTCCCGGGCGCATCGGGGACGGGTATCGGTGGCGTCGTAACTGCAGATCAACCCGCTCGCGAGTGGGTGAGGGCAGTAAAGAGGAAGGGTGCCAAGGGGGTCAAACTCCGCGGTGGTACTCGCGAAGCCCTATCGGCCGTTTACGATGAGACCCAGCGGCAGGGCATGGGCACGGCGAGTCATCACGATCAAAACGGCGTCTACGACATGAATGTTCTCGATAGCGCACGATTAGGTCTGGACAGTATGGAGCACTGGTACGGATTACCCGAGGCTATGTTCACCGATCGGACCATCCAGCATTACCCGGCCGATTACAACTACTCCGATGAGCAGTGGCGATTTGGTGAGGCAGGTAACCTCTGGCTACAAAGTGCCGATCCCGGCTCTACCACCTGGAACGATACCATCGCCGAGTTGGTCGCTTTGGACTTCACGTTGGTTCCCACCTTCACGATCTATGAGGCTAATCGTGACGTGATGCGCGCCCGGACAGCGGAGTGGCATGAGCAATACACCTGGCCGGCCCTCGCCACGTTTTTCCAGCCCGATCCACATTTACATGGGTCTTACCATTTTGATTGGACGACCACTCATGAGGTTGCATGGCGGCATAATTTCACGCGATGGATGCGTTTCGTGAATGATTTCAAGAATGCCGGCGGGCGCGTGGCAGCCGGATCCGATGCGGGCTTCATTTATAAGGTTTATGGTTTTGCTTTTATCCGAGAACTAGAACTGCTGCAGGAGGCCGGTTTTCATCCCCTTGAGGTCATTCAAGCGGCGACACGCAATGGTGCTGAGTTAACTGGGTTGGCTGATACGGTCGGCTCAATCGCCCCTGGCAAGAGTGCGGATATTCTGTTGGTGGATGGTAATCCTGTTGCCAATTTTAAGAGGCTCTACGGGACTGGCCACATGTACCTGGATCGAGAGACGGGGGAGCTGGGTCGTGTGGGTGGTGTCGAGACAACCATCAGCCGGGGGATTGTTTACGACGCCAAGGCGCTTCTGGCCGACGTGGGTCGCATGGTCTCTGAGGCCCGTACTACCGCGCCGGCATCCGTGGATACGCCGCCTCAATAACGACTTCCTGACCATCCCGAACTGATTGAAATCTGTGGCAAATGCCTTGAGGTGCGGGCTTGACAGTATACCCATACCCCCCTAGGGTATTCGTATGAAGCAGAAGTCAAAACAAGCCGTGCAGACACGGCTCGCGAAGATAGCAGGGCAAATCAAAGCGGTCTCGCGCATGGTCGACGATGATCGGTATTGCATCGACGTCATCCGGCAGGTGCGTGCCGCAAAGGCAGCGTTATCTAGCCTTGAGCAAGTGATGCTGCGGGAGCACGTCGATACTTGCGTTGCCCATGCACTCACAGGTGATGATGTTGCCTTGCGAAAGGAGCGGGTCGAAGAACTCGTTGCGGTGTTAGCTGGCACCAAAAAATGATCGAGTCTCCTTCTGGAGTGTTGAAAGCAAGGACCTTGTCTCTCCTCTCACCACTACTGTTGGCGCTAGTGCTTGCCCTAGAGGCAAGCGCCCGGCCGGTCTCTTACGTGGGTGGCTGGACAATAATTGAAACCTCTAATCGACAGTCGACCGCTGCGTTGGTTCACTACACGGCGACACCGAAGCTGTCGGTGGGTGGACGTATGGAGTGGGACAGAAACACCGGCTTTGTGATGACCGCAGTGCAACCGACATGGTTGGCAAAGCGGTGGTTTGGGCAAGATTTTCAGGCCAATGTTTATCTTACCGGCGGGCTGGGCTTCGCTACAGGGATCGATGGTAACGCTATCGGATCTGACGCTGCTTATTTTGCGGGCGTTATGGCTGACTGGGAAACCCGTCGTCATTTTCTGAGCTATGAAGCCCGCTTTCTCGATGCGGGACATTTTGGCCATGATTTCATGCAGGCAGGTCATGTGGGCTGGGCGCCTTACGAAGGAGATACAGGTGACTTGCATACCTGGTTAATGCTTGAGGTCGATCACAGACCCGACGCCCTTGAGTCGGTTGGTGTCACGCCGATGATTCGATTTTTTAAAAACACGCTGTTGGTTGAGCTTGGCTACAACATTATTGAGCATCAACCCCTCGCGAATTTTACCTTTCGGTTCTAGGAGGTATTTTCTGTGAACATTAAGAGAAACTTTATGGCGCTATGTCTGACCGTTTTAGCCTGTGGGGCTGCAGCAGATAATCATTCAGGTGATTCTCATGCGGGCCATCAACACGGAGACACCCATGGCGCTAGCGCCATGATGGACCATGGGAGTCATGATGAGATGCGCGACCACATGCACCAGCATGACGAGGGTGAGCACGATGTAGCCACGGGAGAGCACGAGGCACATGTCACGGGGGCGGTCACCTTAACGCGCACGCCTGAGATTGACGCGGCACTCGCCAAGGGGGGCGAACCTATTGTCGCTGACGTTCTCGGAGTGGTGTGCGATTTCTGTGCGACGGCAATGAATAAGATTTTTGGTAAACGAGCGGAAGTGGCAGCGATATATGTCGACTTGGATACCAAGGCTCTTAGCATTGTGACCCATGAGCAAGGTTCACTGTCGGATGAGGACATCGGCTCCCTGGCGGAACAGGCTGGCTATCGTGTCGCCGCGGTGCGCCGCGGCGCGGCGGCTCTGGGGAGCTGATCTCTATGCGTGGTGACTGGCGAGACCTGCTAGGCCCGACACTATCTCTTTTTGCTAGCTCCTCGACGCTGGTCTGCTGTGCGCTGCCCGCGCTCCTCATTTCCATTGGTGCGGGAGCGGTTATGGTAGGTCTTACCACCGCAATCCCCGGTATTATCTGGCTCAGCGCGCACAAGGGGCCATTGTTCGTTGCCTCGGGAATCGTGCTCTTCACAGCGGCGTTTTTGCAGTGGCAACAGCGCCATGCACCCTGTCCCCTAGACCCCATGAAGGCTGCGGCGTGTATGCGCCTTCGACGCATCAATCGCTGGACGATGGGACTGTCAGCGATGGTCTATCTGACGGGTCTGTTTTTTGCCTTTCTCTGGCCGCTCATTTTTCTGGATTAGATCGCGAAGTATTGGCGGCTAACCAGGCGCTCGCCACAAAGCGGGTTGAGGCATCGAGTGACTCCCAGCCGGTGTTGGTTTCAAGTACCCCACGGATGTGGCGTCCAATTTCTTTTCCTAGCTCTACCCCCCATTGATCAAACGGATTTAGGTCAAAGAGTGTTGCGAGGAAAAACGTCTTGTGTTCGTAAGCAGCGACAAGTTCACCCAGAGATTTCGGATTAACCTCTGACATTAGCAGCGTGGAGTGTGGGTGATTGCCCGGCATTTCATAGTGAGGACCCATTGCTTCGGGCTGGCCTCGAGATCGAGCCAGTTCGGCAGCGGTTTGCTGATCTCGCCCCAGCATAAAGGCGCGACTCTGAGCCAGGGCATTCGCGGCGAGTTTACGGTGGGCATCCATGTCGACGTCACCATTTTTCAGCGGTAGCACAATATCAGCGGCAAAAGAGCGATTTCCCTGATGCAGCATCTGGTAGTAACTGTGTTGACCAATGGTGCCCGCAGACCCCCACAGCACCGGCGCGGTTTTCCCAGTAATGGTTACTCCCTCGAGGGTGACCGATTTGCCGTTACTTTCCATGGTCAGCTGCTGTAAGAAATCCGCCAGATATTCGAGTCGCTGAGAATAGGGGAGAACGAGATGCGTCTCTGTTTCCAGGTATGTCGTGTTCCAGTATTCCAGCAGGGCCATCGTGAGGGGAAGGTTATCGGAGCCCTTATTGTCCAGGGTATGTCGATCCATTGAGCGGCCGCCCTCAAGAAAGTCGGCGAAGGCTTGCCAGCCTTTACTTACAGCAATAGATAGTCCAATCGCAGACCACACGGAATAACGACCTCCAACCCAGTCCCAGAGTGGAAAGCAAGCATCAGGAGCGATGCCAAACGCCTCTGCGCCATCGATGTTAGTGGTCACTGCAAGCACGTGGTCAGCGATGCTGGCTTGGCTTGCGCCACCTACTAGGAGCCACTCGCGAGCACGCAGTGCATTGGTTAGCGTCTCTTCGGTGGTAAAGGTTTTTGAGCAGACGATGAACAGGGTGGTCTGTGGGTTGAGCGTCGCCAGCGTTTCATCAAGGTCCTGAGGATCGACGTTTGCCACAAAGTGAGCCTTGATCGGGTCATTCGGACTTTTCAGGGCGCGACAAATAAAACGGGGACCCAAGTCGGATCCACCAATGCCAATATTGACCACATCGGTAAATTTGTTCCCACCAAAGCCGCGGCGATCTCCCGAGTGGATGCCGTTGGTCACTGCTTTCATTCGATCAAGCGTGGTCGCTACGCCTTGGTGGTGGTCTGAAAGCTCTACTGCCTTGGTCCCGCGCAAAAGAGTGTGAAGTGCGGCCCGACTTTCAGTTGTATTATAGATGTCTCCCGAGGTAAGCCGTGCAAAAGCGCCGTGTAAGTCTTTTTCAGCGGCGAGCTTACAGAGCAAAGCCTGAGTCGCTGAATCAAGTCTCTGCTTGCTGAAATCGAGCTGTAAACAGTCACTCGCCGTGGTGAAACAGGTGATGCGGTCTTTTTCGCGATCGAACAGTTCAGTGATTTGTGTTTGGCTTAGTCGCTCGGCTGCTTGCTGGAGCGTCAAGTGGATGCCCGACAGCGCCGCGTTCTCGCTGGGCTGTTGACTTGTCGTGGTATTCATCTCAAAAAATCAGCCTGTTGGGGTGCGTAAGCAGGATTGGAGATTGGCATTACCGACGAATGGCTGTGCGGCGATGCCTGCGCCTTGGGTGCATCCTGCTATGGGATTGACTAACAGGCAAGCGGCTATCAGGGTTTAGCCTGTGTTTCGCATGCCAGCAGCGACTCCCGCGATGGTAACCATCAGCGCTTTTTCGACTTCCGGATCCGGCGCTTCTCGTTCCCGGCGAAGAAGTTCCGCCTGTAAAAGGTTGAGCGGTGTTGTATAGATATTGCGAAGCTGGATGGATTCCCGGCCCCAGGGATTGTGCGCCAATAAGACGTCGCTGTTGAGGAGCTCTTTGAGGGACTCCATGTCCGCGCGCAGCTGGTCTCTTAGCTTAGACCCTATGCTTCTCAGGGATTCCTCCACCAGAAGCTGGTCATAAAAGGTCGCAACCGACAGATCAGTCTTGGTCAACACCATCTCCAGCATCGATAGACGCGAGCGAAAGAAAGGCCAATCCCGTTCCATATCCCGCAGAGACTCAAGGTGGCCTTCCTCCATGACTTTTTGCAGGGCCGCGCCAGCGCCTAGCCAGGCTGGGAGCATTAGTCGGTTCTGAGACCAGGCAAATATCCATGGAATAGCACGAAGGCTGGCGATACCGCCATCCGATCGGCGTCGCGCAGGTCGGGACCCCAAGGGAAGCTTTGCCAGCTCCTGCTCTGGTGTCGCTTGTCGGAAGTAGGGTACGAATTGTGGATCTTCCCGCACCCAGGACCGGTAGTGGTCGCATGAGTGTTGCGAAAGCTTGTCCATTAGCTCGCGCCATGGCTGTCGGGGTGTCGGAGGCGGTAAGAGGTTCGCCTGTAATATCGCGCTCGCGTACTGCCCAAGGGTATTTACTGCGAGAGGAGTCAGGCCGAGTTTGGTTCGAATCATCTCGCCCTGTTCCGTGACTCGGAGACCATTGTGGAGAGAGCCGGGTGGCTGAGAGAGCAGGGCATCGTGCGCTGGCGCGCCGCCTCTACCGATAGTGCCACCGCGGCCGTGAAACAATGTGAGGGATACTCCGTACTCCCGGCAAACTGCTAATAGCTCCTCCTGTGCTCGATACTGTGCCCAGCCAGCTGCCAGCATGCCTGCATCTTTGGCGCTGTCCGAGTAGCCGATCATCACCGTTAACTGGCGGTCGGTACGGTCTCTGAAGCGAGCGTCCTCGAGAAGGGTGCCTATGACGCTGGGTGCACGGTTGAGGTCGTCGAGGGTTTCGAAAAGAGGCGCTACCGGTATGTCCAGGTGACCACCGGTTATTTTAAGGAGTAGCTGGACGGCCAATACGTCAGAGGAGGCGCCCGCCATGGAGATGACGTAGCAGCCCAGTGCTGCGCGCGGGGTGCGCGCGATCTCCTGAAAGGTATTGATGACTTCGCGCACCTCAGTGGAGCATTGCCAGTTATCTGGGAGGAGGGGCCTTGGGTTATCGAGTTCTGCACGCAACCAGTCGAGACGCTTCTCCTCATTCCATGAGGCGTAATCACCCAACTTTAGATGTTGGGTGAGCTCACTCAGGGCGGCGGTATGTCGGCTACTCTCCTGACGAATGTCCAGTGTGATCAGGTGTGGCCCGAAGCAGCGCAGTCGGCGCATGGTGTCAAGCAACTGGCCGTTGGCGATAGTGGTAACGCCTACTGCGGTCAGTGAGTCATAACAGCGCTTGAGGGGATCCAGAAGCTCCTCGAGGGTGAGTGCAACAGGGCTTGGTTCATGCTGATTTATCGCAGCCTGAAGTGCAGCGCGCTGCGCAACGACTTTGTCTCTCAAACGCCTTACGATTGTGCGATAGGGCTCGCGCACGTGGCCGGCTTCCTCAAAGATTTCGGGTGTTGCAGTTGCCAAAGACAACTCTTCCTGCAACAGGCTCAAGTCCCGAATTAGCAAATCGCAGGCTTGCCACTGAGCCAGAAGGATGACCTGTCGCGTGATGTCAGCTGTGACATTGGGGTTGCCGTCCCTGTCGCCTCCAATCCAGCTACTTATTTGAACGGGTTTCCAGTTGAGAGGGCGAGGACGTAGCTGACGCTGTAGGCACAGTTCGTCGATGTCGCGCTGAAATGCTGGCACCGCATCCCAGAGAGAGTTCTCTATGACGGCAAATCCCCAGCGGGCTTCATCCACTGGGCTAGGCCGGGCTTCACGAAATTCTTCGGTATGCCAGATCTGGGAAACCAGGTCTGCCAGACGCTCAGCAATCCGCGTGGACTCGGTTTGATTGAGAAGAGATCGATCTAGCGCGCCGAGGCAGCGATTTATCTCTGCAAATTTGTGAATGAGGGTTCTGCGGGTAATTTCTGTTGGGTGCGCTGTGAGCACGAGATCAATATGTAAGCTGTCTAACCCGTCCGCGATTGAGCGGGATGTATGGGTTTCCTGTAGCCGTGTGATGGCTCTATCCATGGTGGCCGCCGCTGAGAACTGCTGCGATGTTTCGGCAATGGTTGTGTGGTGCTGCTCCGCGATATTGGTCAAATTCAGAAATTGGCTGAACGCTTTGGCGATTAACAGGATCGTGTCGTCGTCCAGTGAGCGGAGAAGGGCATGCAGTCCCTCAAAATCCCCGGAGTCCTGCGCGTCCTTGGATGTTTGTCGGATGTCTTCGACCTTGTTGAATAGGGCGTCACCCGCCGAGGAACGGATGACTTCCCCAAGGGTATCCCCAAGCAGTCTGACTTGTTTGCGTAAGCTGGTTGTCTCAAAAGGGGCATTCATTGTGAGCTGAGATTACCTCTCTGTCCGGATTATTTCTTTGAGGGATAGCGGGTCACGCGCAGGCTTTCTTTGATTCTCGCGACGTGTTCAACCAAAGTGCTCCCGCCATGGAGCATCACGCCCGTTACCAATGTATCGATAAGCACCAGCTGCACGATGCGCGATGTCATGGGTAAGTAGTCATCGGTGTTCTCGGTGACATTGACCTCGAGAACACAGTCGCAAACCTTTGCTAACGGTGACTTGGCCGACGTCAGTCCGATGACCGTCGCTCCCGAGGTCTGAGCTAGCTCGGCTGCCTCTACGATTGCTTTTGTTCTGCCCGTGTGGGAAATAAAGAAAAAGACGTCACCCTGTACGCCCCCTGCCGCAAGCATCCTCAGCATAAGGGGGTCGGTTTGTGTGGTGACAGGGGTATTGAATCGAAAGAATTTATGTTCCGCGTCTTTCGCCACCGCGGCGGAAGTGCCCAGTCCCAGAAATAGGATTCTATTGGCAGCCGACAGGAGATCCACCGCTTCGGCAATGGCTTCAGTGGGCAGCGCGTCACGCGCCAATATCAATGAGCTGATGGTGTTATCGAACAGTTTGTAGGGGTAGCTGGCTATATCATCGGACGGCTCTACTGCCTGAGACATGTATCGGACGCCAGAAACAAGCGACGTCGCCAGCTGAATTTTGAAGTCGGGAAAGCCCTTGGCACCAAATCGTTTGCTAAATCTGTTTACCGAGGGTTCGCTAACTCCTGCCAATTTGGCGAGGTTGGCGATACTAGATTGTGTTGCTGCCTCGGGATCCGCAAGAATGGCTTGGGCAACCTTTATTTCAGATTTGCTGAGGCCGGGTAAGGCGGCGGCTACCTGAGTCAGCAGATTGGGTTTTGGGTTCATCCCATGTCTCCAGTCGTTCTGTCGCCTTATCTTCGCCGTGCCCGCAGGGGTTTGGCAATTCACCCGTAGCTCGAAAAGTGTTTTTCAGAGGATCCAATCAGCCCTTCGGCAAATTTATTACATATTTTACACAAAAAGACTTTTAAAATGTAACTAAATTACTTAAGGTGGTCTCTGAGTCAACCCGGAGGCACGTATGATCAATATTGCTATCAACGGTTATGGACGAATTGGCAGAAACATTCTGCGCGCGTTTTATGAGCGGCCTGCACTTGGTGAAGAGATCCGGATAGTAGCCATCAACGACTTGGGCTCTCCCGAAATCAACGCACACCTCACCCAATACGACACCACTCACGGTCGGTTTCACTTTGATGTATCTGCGGGCGACGATTGTCTGCAGGTTGGTGACGACACCATACGTGTGTTTAATGAGCGTGATCCCGAGGTGTTGCCCTGGGCTGACCTCGATATCGATGTGGTATTGGAGTGCACGGGCTTTTTTACCGACAAGACCTCAGCCTCGAAACATCTGCGTGCCGGCGCCCGCCGTGTTCTCATTTCGGCGCCAGCCAAGGATGTCGATGCCACTGTTGTTTATGGCGTGAATCACGAGTCGTTGTCGGTTGAGCACACGGTCGTATCTAATGCGTCCTGCACCACCAATTGCCTTGCCCCTTTGGTGGCACCCCTGCATGCCAAAGTGGGTCTTGAGAGCGGGTTGATGACAACCATCCATGCCTACACCAATGACCAAAACTTAAGCGATGTATATCACTCTGACCTGTACCGCGCGAGAGCGGCAGCGCATAGTATGATTCCGACTAAAACAGGCGCCGCCAGTGCAATTGGCTTAGTCATGCCTGAACTCAAAGGTCGGCTGGATGGCTTGGCGGTGCGGGTACCAACGTTGAACGTATCTTTGGTCGACTTGTCCTTTGTTGCCTCTCGCGACACGTCTGTTGAAGAAATCAACCACATTATGGAGGCTGCCGCTCAGCAGGATCGTTTCGGTGTGCTCAGCTGCAATACACAGCCCCTAGTATCGATCGACTTTAATCACAACAGTGCGTCGAGCAACTTTGATGCCAACCATACTCGGGTATCGGGTCGTCTAGTGAAGGTGCTGTCTTGGTATGACAACGAGTGGGGCTTCTCTAACCGGATGCTGGATACGGCGTGTCATATGGCAGCAGTCGCAAAGCAGGGCGTTGATTGCGCTGCTTAAAGAATCAGCCGGACCCCGGGGGGGGAGACGGTTGACCCAAGGGGGAGCTCTGCTCCCCCTTTTTTATGGACGTGTAATTGTCCGGGTCAGCACTTCTCTAACTTAGCGCTCCGTGGCGTGACGCCGACAGAAGTTTCCCTGAGGTGGTAAAAAAGTCAGCACGGGTGTGGCGTAAACGTCATTGTTCGCCATAGCCGCTTCGTAGGTTGCAGCCTTATCTGCGCCTACCGTATGCACAAAGCCTACATGCGCTTTTTTGAGCCGTTGTGCCGACAGGGAGATGCGTTGGTGAGGTGCGGTGGCTGGTTGCACCATGAGTGCAGCTGACGAGGCGGTAAGTCCCTCTTTGAGTTCTGCACTGCAGGGGAACAGTGATGCGGTATGACCGTCATTACCCATTCCAAGAATCACTGCGTCGAAACAATCAATTTCTTTCAACGCGGCGTTTACTTCTTTCAGAGTGAGTTCTTCATCCGGGAATGCGGAAATCAAAGAAACAAACTTCGCCTGACTTGCGTGGCCTTGTAACAGGGTTCGTTTTAGAAGGCCCTCATTTGAGTCGGGATGGTCAGAGGCCACCCAACGCTCGTCCGCCAACAGGATCGTCACCTTGGCCCAGTCGATCTCGGTCTTTGCTAGAAGCTCAAACAGAGGAGCGGGCGTGCTTCCACCTGATACGACTAAGCTAGCCCTCCCTCGCTGGGTAATCGCCTCCCTAAGATGAGTAACAATTTCCTCAGCAAAAACGTTATTTAGCTCCCCGGCGCGCTCAAAAAGTAGGTCAGGCATGCCAGCTCCTGCCATCCCGCTCGATCAGAATCTCCGCTTTCGACGGACCCCAGGTTCCGGCGTGGTAGGGTTTTGGTTCGACGCCAGCCGACTGGCACGCGGCCATCAGCTCATCGCACCAACGCCAGCTCTCTTCGATTTCTTCACGGCCTACGAAGAGCGATTGATCGCCGTTGATGGCATCGAGGAACAGTCGTTCGTAGGCATCGGGGATGCGATCAAATCCATCGGCTTCACGAAAATCGAGATCCAATGTGTGGCTTTGCAGCGACAGCTTGTCCTTGAGGCTCTGTCGCTTCGACACCATCGTGAGTTCAATGCCCTCGTTGGGCTGGAGTCGAATAATAAGTTTGTTGGGAATGTTGGCGCCGTCACTAAAAATATTGTGGGGTAACTCTTTGTACTGGATGATGATTTCGGTCACCTTCTCGGGCATGCGCTTACCTGTACGCAGGTAGAAAGGGACTCCCGCCCAGCGCCAGTTGTCGACATGCGCTTTTATGGCAACAAAGGTCTCGGTGTCACTGGCGGTTTTGGCGCAGCCGGGTTCCTGAAGATAGCCCGGTACGGCCTCGCCTTTTGACCACCCGTCACTGTACTGGCCGCGTACTACGTGGTCATTCACCGAGGCTGCCGTCACGCGCCGCAGCGCTTTTACGATCTTCACCTTCTCATCGCGGATGCTGTCGGCTTCGAGGCTGTTTGGGGGCTCCATGGCAACAAGGCAGAGAAGCTGCATCAGGTGGTTTTGAACCATATCCCGCAGCTGGCCTACTTTGTCGTAGTAAGACCATCGGCCCTCGATGCCCACCACCTCTCCGACGGAAATCTGCACGTGATCAATACAGCTATGATCCCACTGACTATTAATGAAGCGATTAGCGAAGCGCAGAACCAAAAGGTTCTGAACGGTCTCTTTGCCCAGATAGTGATCAATTCGATAGATGGACTTCTCATCAAAGTAGCGAGCAATCGTGTCATTCACCGTTCTGGAGGACTCGAGGCACTCACCGATAGGTTTCTCTAAAACGATGCGGCAATCCCCAGTCAGGCAGTCTGTCTGAGCCAGGTGATCGCAGATGGGAGAGAACAAAGCAGGGGGAGTCGCCAGATAAAACAGGCTTACCCGCTGATCGTCCAGCCATGATTTGAGAGACTTGAAATCCTCTACCGAGGAAAAATCGGCCGAGATGTGGGATAAGCAATTCTGGAACCCGGGCCATTCCTCGTCGGTCGGGGCTGTGTCCGCCATCGCGACGTTTAGTCGATTCCGCAATTTACTGCCGAACGCGCTAGAATCTTCTTTCTCTCTAGACACTGCTGCGATCCGGAGATCGGCGGGAAGCAGCCCGGCACGATGCAATTGAAACAACGCCGGGAATAGTTTCCTTGCGGAAAGATCGCCATTGGCGCCAAAAATAATCAGGTCGACCGCGGCCACGTTTATATCTCCTTAGAAGTCTGGAGGCTACTTGCTAGATTGCATGCCTCAGCAGCTAATTGGGTGATGCCATCCCAGTCTTTATCGCGAATCAGCGCAGTCGGTAACATCCAGGAGCCACCCACAGCGACGACGTTTGCCAGTGACAGGTAAGACGATAGGTTGTCCGGGTTCACGCCACCGGTTGGAATGAAGTTCACTCCGGGGAAGGGGCCTTGGAAAGCTCTGATGGCTTGATGCCCTCCCGAGGTTGCCGCTGGGAAAAACTTCACGATTGGAAATCCCGCGCCGGTCACCCGCATGATTTCAGAGGCGGTGACCGCGCCTGGCAGGAGCGGAATCGCCGTATCCAGACTCGCTTGAAAAAGAGCCTCATTGTGGCCCGGCGACACCACAAACTGCGCACCTGCGCTTACTGTGCTTGCGAATTGTTGACTCGTGGTCACTGTGCCTGCACCGAGGGTGGCTCCAGTCACCTTATTTGCGATTAACTCCATCGCAGCAATAGCACACTCTGTTCTAAGTGTTACCTCGAGGTGGGTTAGACCCCCGGCAACCAGTGCTTCAGCCAGCGGAACAGCGTCCTCTAGCTGCTCAATGGCAATGACTGGAATGATCGGGGTTTGAGTGAGTACGAGGTATGAATCATCCATGGTTGTGTCAGTCCTCGAGAGACAGCGCCGCACCCACCAGTCCAATGCTTGGATGGGTGATGATAAAAGTAGGTATTTCAGCCAAGTAGTCAGCAAATCGTCCCTTGGCGAGGAAGCGCGCCCGGAAGTCGCTTCGGCGGAGAATGTCGATGTAGCGGGGTGCTATCCCACCGGCGATGTAGACCCCGCCCCTCGCGCCAAAAGTGAGAGCAAAATTTCCGGCGGCAGCACCAAGGATGGCAAAAAACATGCTGAGTGTTTCCTGCGCTAGTGAGTCACCTTCACCTTGAGCCGCGCTGCCCACGGAAGCAGCGTTTGTGTACACGGGGTGCTCTCCCCGATACTGACAGAGGGCTTCGTAAATATTGAGAATCCCGTGACCGCAGCAGAGACGTTCGATGGAGACTCGACCAAATCGCCCTCGCAGCACCTTCAATACTTGAGCTTCTGTGTCGGTCACGGGGGCGAAGTCGACATGACCCCCTTCACCCGATATGACCAGCGGGGATCCATTTGGGCAATTAACGATGGCTGCGACACCCAATCCAGTTCCGGGGCCGATGGCTAGCTTTGGAAATCCGGCTTTGATCTCCCCGCCCCCGATTCTTATGAGGCTGTCTGCACCAAGTTTTGGTAGCCCCCTGGCGACCGCGGCGAAGTCATTAATGATGGTGACCTGCTGAATTTGGGTTCGTTCCTGAATTAGGCTTGTCGTAAATTGCCAGGGGCTGTTGGTAAAGCTCACGACGGGTTGATCTGGCATGGCGGCGACTGCGAGGCAGGCTTTCTTGGCATTGGCGGGCAGCAAACCGCGCTCCGCGGTATCTTTCATTAACTGGTCCAGCACATCGCCGAAGGTAGGGAAATCTGCAACTTGGTAGGTAGCAATATGTTCTGGATCTTCGCCGTTGAGTCTCGCCGCACCAAAGCGGGCATTGGTCCCTCCAATATCGCCTACAAGTTGCCAGCTGTCGGAAGTCATTGCCCTAGTCACCTGGGGAAGAGGAAGCTGGCGCCGCTTTCCGCGTCACCGATTGCCTGTCGAGCCAGTTCAAAAAATGACCTGCCCACCGTTGAGCCCGGTTGTGGTCGAGAGGCGCTTGCTCGATCAGTCAGTTCCTGTTCAGACAAATCCACCGTTAGGGTTCCATTATGGGCATCGAGTTCAATGATATCCCCAGATTCCAGCCGTGCTATCGGACCGTTCAGCTTGGCTTCGGGAGTCAAGTGGATTGCAGCGGGAACCTTGCCCGAGGCCCCACTCATTCGGCCATCCGTAATTAATGCGACGCGATGCCCTCGATCCTGAAGAATACCCAGAATGGGGGTGAGCTTATGTAACTCGGGCATGCCATTAGCGGATGGGCCCTGAAAGCGCACGACAACAACACAGTCCTTTTCGAGTTCACCAGATTCAAATAGCTGCTGAAGTTCATGTTGGGACTCGATGACAACGGCAGGGGCTTTAACGTGCCAGTAGGCTTCATCGACTGCAGAGGTCTTGATAACACTTCTGCCTAAATTGCCTGATAGCACCCTGATACCTCCCTCTTTTGCAAAGGGTTGATCCACCGTCGTCAGTACCGTGTCATCCAGCGACTTCTCTGCAACGTCTTTCCAGGCAAGGTCGGACCCCTCGAGACTGGGCTCTCGAATAAAGTCAGCAAAAGGAACTCCCAAACAGGTCTGGGCATCGGGATGCATCAGGCCGTTCTCGGTCAGCTCTCGGAATAGGAAGCCCGTACCACCTGCTGCATGGAAGTGATTGATATCGGCGCTGCCATTGGGGTACACCCGCGCGATGAGGGGAGTCGACCCTGAGATTTCATGGAAATCATCCCAATTCATGATGAATCCAGCAGCTCGAGCGATGGCAATAAGGTGAATGCAGTGGTTGGTAGAGCCTCCAGAAGCCAATAGCGCTACCAAGGCGTTCACCAAAGCTTTGGCATCAACTTGCTTTCCAAGAGGCAGGTAGCGACCGCTTTGTTTGGTCAACCGTGTGACCTGTTGCGCGGCGAAGCGGGTGAGGCCATCCCGCATGGGGGTTCCCGGATTTTCGAAAGATCCTCCGGGTAATTGGAGCCCCATCGCTTCAACCATCATTTGGTTGGAGTTTGCGGTGCCATAAAACGTACAGGTTCCAGCGCTGTGATAAGAAGCGCTCTCTGCCTCAAGCAAGGCCTCCCGATCGACCTGTCCTTCAGCATAGAGCTGCCTGATACGCACTTTTTCCTTGTTTGATAGGCCCGTGGGCATGGGCCCCGCAGGCACAAACATGGCTGGTAGGTGGCCAAACTGGAGGGCACCCATCAATAGTCCCGGGACAATTTTGTCGCAAATCCCGAGCATCAAAACCGCATCGAACATCTGATGAGAGAGGGCAATGGCCGTCGCTTGAGCGATCACATCCCGACTGAACAAGGATAACTCCATGCCATCCTGGCCCTGGGTTACCCCGTCGCACATAGCCGGTACGCCCCCAGCGACCTGTCCGGTCGAGCCAATTTCCCGAAGCGCTCGTTTGATGAGCTCCGGATAAACTTCGTAGGGCTGGTGAGCAGAGAGCATATCGTTGAACGCGGTCACGATGCCGACATTGGCTGCATCCATCAATTTAATGACTGACTTGTCCGAGGGCTCACAAGCGGCAAACCCATGGGCGAGATTGCCACAGCTCAATTGGCCCCGATCTGAGGGGTTGCTTGCCATCTCCTCTATCATGGCGAGATAGCCTTCACGCGGTGCCCCGGAGCGATCTTGTATGTCGCGCGTGACCTTCTCGATAACTGGGTGCATAGGGTCGTTAGCTCTACTAACAGGGTATCGACATTATGAAATAAAAACCAAATTAAATCACTTGAAAACCAAAATACGGGAAAATAATGTAATTTAGTTACATGAATCAGGTACTACGGATTGAGGCTGGGCGGCCCCCGATTGCGTCGCTTTCCGGTCGCATAAGTGGCTCAAAGAGGTAATGATGGCATAGCCTCAGGCTTATATGGAACGGCCGCCCGAGAGATACCATTTAATATAGGGATTTAAACAAGAAATTTGCTGCCACGCGGCCACACGACGTGACTGGAAAAAGATAACATGTCGGCACCGGCGAAGCTTGAGCAGCGCTTACTGCCCCGTCGGGTGCTGCCAAAATGTTCCGCTGTTGGTGTGTTCGTGATCGCACAAATGCGGACAGGGGTGAGTTCAGTCACGAACACGGGTGGGTGCAGGATAATCACATGAAATCTGTCTTAGTAACCGGTGCAGCGCAGGGGATCGGCCTGGCGATCGCTAAGCGATTTGCTGAGGCGGGCTGGCTTGTAGGGCTGTTCGATACCAATGCCGACGCATGCAGGGCCTTGCTACAACGGCCACCCTTCGGAAGGTCGGTTGCCGGCTATTGCGATGTGACGGACCGAGACTCGGTGAGTAGGGCGCTGTCGGAGTTCGGAGCGATATCAGACCATCGACTCAACGTATTGATCAACAATGCGGGGGTGCTGGCATCAGGACCACTCGAGTCGCTAACACCCGAGCAGGTAGACGCAATGATTGCAGTCAACATCACTGGACTGACTAAGGTGAGCCAGCTCGCGTTCCCCCTGTTGAAAGATACGCCAGATTCCATGGTGATCAATCTCTGCTCAGCATCAAGTATCCACGGTATCCCGTGGCTAGGGGTTTACAGCGCATCCAAGTTTTATGTGAATGGTTTGACGCAGGCACTTTCTCTTGAGTGGGCGGAGCATGATATTCACGTTACCTGTTTAAAGCCGGTGCCAATTAACACGGCGATGGGTAGGCAGCTCGAGGAGCGCCACACAAAAAATATGGCGATCAATATTGAGCCTGAGGCGGTAGCCGACGTCGCATTTCGTGCCGTGAGTTATCGCCGTCCCCATCATTTTGTGGGCCGTAGTGCATGGTGGTGGCACTTGGTTAATCGAGTGCTGCCAATGAGACTGAGAGAGCGGTTAGTCCGCAGTCTCATCGGTCCCTAACACAACAAGTCACAGGAGGTCGCGCGTGCGTAAGTTTTATAAATTTGCCCACACCATAGGGGCAATTGGCCTGATGGGTGGAATGCTTTGCTTGCTTGTGATTTTGTACTCGCTGCCTCAGCCAAGCGCTGACCCACAGGGATTTTTGCGTTCAACTGATGTGGCAGACAGCATCGCACGCATTATTCTTTTGCCGTCACTCGGCGTTACTCTGGTGTCAGGCTTGTTGGCCATCGGGGCAAATCCGGCATTGCATAGTGCGGGTTGGGCGTGGTTCAAGCTAGCCACCGGTATTCTCCTCTTCGAAGGAGGATTGGTGACGGTACAAGGACCTATTCAACGCGCGGCTATGGTAACGGAGGAAGTGGTGAATGCCGGGGGCGACTTAGCCATGCTGGCAGGAGTCTATGGTTCTGCCAAAGGTTCAATCATCGTTCTGATCGGTGTGGCGGTAATTAACGTCGTTTTGGGGGTCTGGCGCCCAAAGTTCGGACGTCGCCAACAGCAAGCTTCAGCCGAGATCCTTGAAAAGTAAGGCGAGTCGTTGCCCGCGACTTAACGCCTTCAAAAAAGATCTAGGTTCCTCATTGCGATTGAAGAAAGGGGAGTAGCCCTCTAGAAGCGACGCATCCACGCCGTCTAAATCCATAAAGCCCATGCGCCAATCGGCAAATTCACGCTCATCAAGCGCCTCATCGAAAAGGACCTCGATGCCATGATGGCGGCCGTCCTGCTCGATGGCGGCGAATGTTGCATCGACGTCAGCTCTTGCCCCCTCAAGGACCTGAAAGTAGCTCCGATTCTTATGCAGCAACAAGCCGGTGATTTCACGTTCAGTGTTGGTTCGTTGGGCTTTGGTGAGGAGATCCAGTAAATCTCTGGCGCTCATTTCACCCGTTTGTGTGCTCACGTAAGCGAGGTGGACCAACTCATCGGGAGGGTCGAGATGGTGGAGATCATCGTTCGCGGTCATTTGGCGGTGCCTCAGGTTTTGCCGTTCACAGCGTTATAAAGAGCGTGATCTGAGGTAAAGGTGCTTCAAAACCTCTATCAGCCCAACAATCCCCCTTGTGCAGAGTACGCAAGTAAAATAGTCTAGACAATATATATGTTGAAATAAATTTACATATTGAGGCCGGTAGGTCTTCATGAATCTGGAATTTCAGCAATTCATGGAGTCAGCGCGAGCAAGTGTGCGCACAATAGGGGAGCAGGGGAATGACACAGGCAGCCACAGCAACCATGAACGACTCGACTCATCAGGCGCTGGAGAACCGTTTGCTGGCACCGAGGTTTTACCGCACCAACTACAAGGCTCTGAACAGCGTTGATATTTCCTCGGTGCGGCCGGAGTGGGAATCAATGATGGCGGATTTCGCTGAGGATAAGAACCGCGGGCACTTCAAGCAGACTTATGATTTTGACCCCACCTCGCTTGACGTAGATCCAGCCTTAAAGAGTGACTTTCTCGATCTGCTCGTAAGTTCAATCACGGCTGAATATTCTGGTTGCGTGCTTTACCAGGAGATTGAGAAGAATGTCGATAACGCTGATGTGGCAACACTGATGCGTTACATGGCTCGCGATGAATCTCGTCATGCGGGGTTTATCAACAGGGCACTTAAACAGCTTGGTGTGGCCGTCGATCTGAGCGTGCTGAAGAGTGACAAGGAGTACCATTACTTCTCACCGAAATTCATCTATTACGCCACCTATTTGTCTGAAAAAATTGGTTACGCTCGCTACATCACCATCTATCGACACCTGCAACGCAATCCCGAGAATCAATTTCATCCCATTTTCAGTTGGTTCGAGCGCTGGTGTAATGACGAGTATGCTCACGGAGAGGCCTTTGCTTTGTTGATGCGATCCGAGCCCAAGCTCCTTCGTGGATACAACAAATTGTGGATTCGGTTTTTCCTGCTCGCGGTCTATTCCACGATGTACATAAGGGACCACTCAAGGCCAAAGCTGTACGAGGCTTTCGGTATGGATATCACCGAATTCGATTACACCGTGTTTGATATTACGACCGAGATTTCAAAGCAGGTCTTTCCGTTAACACTTAATACCGATGATCCGCGATTCCGCGCGGGACTCGAGAAAATGCTGCGTCTAAGCCAGCGCTCGGAAGCACTGCGGGAGTCCGGTGGCATAATGAGTTTCTTCAAACGAGGTGGTCTGGCAATTGCGAGCGCCGCAACCTTCGCGCGGTTATTTTTCTTGCCAGTCAACAAGAACAAACTGCCCGATCAAATCCTCGCAGCGCCTGCTTGGTGAGACGGCTGTTGTGACCGGGCGCCGAAATCGTGTACCGGGTGGCGTGTCGAGACTGTTAGTTGAACTAGCTTCCTGACTGGGTGTTTTGGACTCTGAGCCAGAGGTCACTCAGATGAGCAATTAGGGACAAGGTCAGCAGAATGGGTATCCAGACCCAGCTGGCACCGCTCAGCGACAGACGGAGGGCCAGTATCAGTGCCGCGCCTGCCAGTATATTTGGTAGTAGATGGCTCAGGGTCGGGAGTCTCTTAACCCGCTTTCTAATGAACCATAGTCCAACTATTTCGACTCCGATGAGCAGCAGGACAAGGTTTAACAACCCACCTGTGGCAACAAGCGACTCCATCTCTCAGGCGCGGGCAAGACCCAGTAGTTGCCCCAAGTCCTTCAGAAAAACCCGTAAATGAGCGGCCTTTCGTCGACGCACGAGTTTCTTTTGGGTATAGCCTTGCCATGTAAGTTCCTGCACATCCTTGTCATTACACATGGCAACAAACTTCTCCCGTCGCTTGTCTGAGCTGTACCAAAAACGCTGCAGCAGCCCTAGCGCCCAGAACGTCCGCCCATGAAGCTTCATAAAGGTTTTTCGAGCTGTCGCGAGGTGTTTTACATCGTTAGTTTCCAAGAATTGAATCATGGCGTTTGCACATAACTTGCCGGTAAGCATCGCGTAGTAGATACCTTCTCCGGACGCAGGCGCCACAACCCCGGCAGCATCGCCGGTTAAGAGAACAGACTTGCCGTCATCCCAGCGCTTGAGGGGCTTCATTGGAATGGGCGCACCTTCTCGGCGTACCGTTTGACGTGTGTCCAGGCCGGTTTTCTGTCGCAAGGCTGCAACCGCATGGCGAGCGCTGAAGCCATCAGCTTCGCTACCGACGCCGATACTGGCATGTTTCCCGTGGGGGAACACCCAGGCATAAAAATCAGGGGAGAGTTCGCCCTGATACCAAACGTCACATCGATTGCCGTCGTAATGATCGTTTTGCTTTTCGGGGGCTTCGACGATTTCGTGGTATGCAAGCACCCATCGCAAATCGGCGCTACATGGCACGGCCTGTCGAGCAACGGCTGAGCGTGCACCGTCTGCACCAATCACCGCGCGAGTGCTCACCGATACCTCGCTCAGTTTCCCTTCTTTAGATTGGTAATTGATATGAATGACACCGTCATGGTCGTATTTCAGAGACTTGAAGGCACCAATGCGGAGTTCGGCGCCATGCTCCACCGCCCGCTGCCGAAGCCACGGATCGAACTCGTCTCTATCGACCATGCCGACGAAAGTGTCCCCGACTGGCATGTCCACCGATTTGTTGGTGGGCGAAATCATTCTGGCTGAACGGATCCGAGCGACCAGAAGGGATTCCGGAATCTCAAACTCACTGATCAGGCAGGGGGGAATAGCGCCACCACAAGGTTTTATCCGGAAGGCCCGTTCGAGGAGTAGCACTCGATAGTTTGCGTCCGCCAGTTGCGTCGCTGCGGTCGCTCCCGCCGGGCCACCCCCTACGACGACGACGTCAAAATCTGTTTCACTCATGATTACCCCCTTCATTTTAGTGCCCCGTCATTATTTCTTGAGCAGCCACGTCTCCAAATGACGGACCCTGGGCTGTTGTTTTTTCCTTACTGATACGAACCCTGAGCCCAAGCCACGCGGCCAGTACAAACAGCATTGCTTCGAAGGAAAACACTAAGCCGTAGGCGTAAGCAGGCTCGGTCACCCACTGACGGCAAACATCCACAGCAACGGTTCCAAGAAATCCACCCAAAGCAAATGCGATGGCTTGCGCCGCGCCCCACAGCCCCATCCGTAGTCCTTCCCGCTCCGACTGACCTTCACTGGCCAGGGTCATCATTGAGGCGATAGCGGCGACCGCAAATGCGCCATTACAAAACCCGAGAGCAAAAACGTTCGCTGATAGGTGCCAGCTATCCGCACGAAGGCCGCCGGTAGCGAGCGCGGACAGCGCCCCGGCGGAGGCGATACAGCCACCTACGGTCCATAGTCTGAGCAGGTGCCTGCTGTTGGTTTTTGCCAAGGAGCCGCTCGCGGCTACCGCCAGCATGCCAAGCAGGACACCACCGTGCTGGGTGCCGGCCAGTTGGGTCGATTGTCCAGGGGTCATGCCAAACACCAGGCCGGCGAAGGGTTCAAGGATGAGGTCTTGAAAGCTGTAAGCAAACATGGAAACGAACACAAACAGGGTGAAGGTCCGTGCCTGCTTTTCTTGCCAAATTGCGCCAAGTGCTTCGAAGAAGGGAACCTTTGGTTCATCGCTATTGGCGGCCTCGTGGTGACTTGATTGAGCGCGCTCAACGCCACGGATGGCAAGGAATGCGATCAGAAATGCCAGCAGTGACACCACGCCAGTGACTTCAAGGAGCCTCGTGGGCGAGTAGGGATCCAGAAATTTACCAGCGATAGTGGCGGTGATCGCAAAACCCGCGATCATCATGAACCACACCAGCGTGGCCGCTGCGGGTTTCCGTGAAGGTTCTACCTCTTTAGCAAGCAGTACCAGCAGCGAGGTGCCTGTTGCACCGGAGCCAAGGCCGATTCCGAAGAAGCCGGCAAAGGCCAAGAGGGAACCTAGCGTAACAGAGAAGCTCATAACAACGGTGGCCGCCGCTGCGACAAACCCACTCACGGCGAGGGTCAGCATGCCGCCAATTATCCAGGGAGTTCGGCGCCCGCCAAGATCCGAGCCGTAGCCGATTCTGGGTCGCGCCAGCTGCACAAAATGATGAACTGCGACCAGAAACCCGGGCAACATGGCGGGCAGGGCGAGCTCGACCACCATGATTCTGTTTAGCAACGAAGTAGTCAGCACGATGATCGCGCCCAACATGGTTTGCACCAGTCCAAGACGGGCGATGCCCCACCAACTCAGGCCGCTGCTTGTCATGATGTGACCCCAGCCAGCGCAAAGGCAGAGATCATCATGCCCGAGACATATGCCGTGACACCAGTGCCGTTGTACCACGGGGCAAGCGCCTCTGGATCTTTGAGCATATGCACCATGGCGGCCGCCTGCCCCAGCAGGAGTAGCGAGACACCAAAACTGTGCCATGGAGCACCCCACAGGTAGAGGAGGGTGATGACGGCAAGTTGTGGCAAAGACATCACGACACAGGCGACTCTGGCGGCCTTGTCAGGCCCGAGCGCGGCGGGAAGAGATCGTAGTCCCATGGCGCGATCCCCGGCAATCGATTTGAAGTCGTTGAGCGTCATGATGCCGTGAGCGCCGATGCTGTAGAGTAGGGCAATCACGCAGATCGATAGGCTTGGGACTGCGCCCTGCAAAAACACGGCGGCGCCTGTTATCCAGGCTAGACCCTCGTAACTAATGCCGACTGCGGCGTTACCCCACCAGCCGTTTTTCTTGAGACGCAATGGTGGAGCGCTGTAGATCCAGGCGAGTATGAGTCCGCCGAAGGTGGCCAAGCCAACCCATTGGCCCATGCTTAAACCCCAGAGCAAAGCGAGAAGGGACCAAGTAATCGCGAAACCCAGTCCCCAGCTACCCGGTACTCTGCCCGAGGGGATGGGGCGGTGCGGCTCGTTTATCGCGTCGACGTCTCGGTCAAACCAATCGTTTACGATCTGACTCGCGCCACACACGAGCGGGCCTGTAAGAACAACCCCAGCGAGGAGTAACCATAGGCTGTCGAGCAGGGCTGCGCCACTCGATAAGGCACCACATAAGAAGGCCCACATGGGGGGGAACCACGTGATTGGCTTCAATAGCTCAACTAAGGCCGAGAGTTGAAGGCGTCCCCGGGGGACGTTCATGGCGGGAGAGCGGATCATCACGTGACTATAGAAAGTCACACCCAGCGCCGTCAAACCAATTTTACACTTGATGCGTAATTATTTTTTGGCTTTTTGAGTGGTTACCCGTTTCGCGGGCTTCAGGCCGCGTCGTTCCCGGATTCGGTCTCACCAATGCCGTAGCGTCGCAGTTTGGTGTAGAGGCTCTGCCTGCTGAGGCCCAATATTTCAGCCGCGGACGCTCGGTTATCGCGGGTGAGTTTGAGTGCGGCCTCGATGCAAAGCGCCTCAATAACATCGGTGGATTCGCGGACGAGCTCTTTCAGGGGCAAACGCCCGACACGTTCGGTAATCTGCTCAATGGAGCGGGGTAAACGTTCGGTGAGCGGGTGGTCCGAGGTGAGTCTGCGGCTGATATCCCGGATAAAGAAGATGATTTTGGTACCACCGTTGCGGGTGACAGCAGCCGCTGAAATCTCGACGTCCGAGGTCACCCCCACTGAATTCTTGAGGATCGAGGCATAAAGTTTGATGCTTTTTCCTTGTCGCAGGTTGCTCAGTAATACAGCGACGTCCACTGTGGTGCGTCCGATCCAGTTATCAAGCGTTCGCCCAAGAACCTGTTCTTCCGAGTTGACCTCCAGCCAGTCGAGAAAAGTAGGATTTGCCGACAAAATACGTGCTTCGCTGTCGACCTGGACAATCCCATCGGGTGAGGTGTGGTAAAGATCCATTAGGCCGGTATCACTGGCATTGGCGGCCTCGGAGGAAGATAATCGGATCAAAAACCGAGACTCCGCCCCCTGGCGAAGAAAATTAACGAGTGCCTCGCTACTTTCCGCTCGGTTAGGAAGCGTTATGTGGCTGATCTGTGCCGAGCCTGACTCACGCGCTTTCTGGAGTAGCTGATCAAATTCGGTAGAATTCAGGGGAACCGGCTTGCCAATGACGCTCTGTCCCTCCGCGGCCAGTAGACTATTCGCTTGGGAGTTTGCCTCAAGCACCCGCCCGGTAGCTTCATCAACCACCAAGACCGCATCACTGGTCAGTTCCAGGAGCCTACGATAGCGGTTTTCCATCTGGCGCAGCGCCCAATAGTCCTGCTCCATCGCATGCTGGGCATTGAGTAGTTGCTGTCGCAAGTCAGTTACCACCCGGAGGTCTCGCCCCACCGCGACTATGCCTTCTTTTGAGGGTGGGCAGACTAGGCGATAGCTCATTGGGATATCTTGTTCCCCCTCACCAAGACGGTGATGTATGTCTACCCTGACTGCTTCCCCGGGGTTATTCATCGCCCGCTTTAAGGCCTGTACTGCGCGTTCTCGGTGGTCATCTCCACACAGGACGTGCCACTCAAGGCCTCGCCAGTTGAGTCGCATTAAATCGGTAAGTTCGGGATTCGTTACTTGAATATCAACGCACACGCCACTGGCGTCCAGCTGAAGCTGCACATCTGCAATAGACTCAAGCATTGATGCCAAAATGGCGGAATCACTGTGTCCTAGCACTGTTCGCTGCCTTTACTTGGGCCGCACTGGGAATGAGTTGGGGGGTGGTGCTCCCAGCGACATATCTAGAAGTGATACGAGTCTTACACAGGTTTGGCTTTCTTTACCATCAATAATCTTGACACTTCCTTACAAAACAAGGGCTTAAAGCCACCCAATGTCAACAATAACTTACTGATCTTAATGTAATATAAAGTTGACACTACAAGCGGGCGGGAGATACTCTGCTACATGAGGACCTATAGGGACTCGCAACCCGCGGGAGGCCTGCAGTGCTTGAATCTGCGAGAGAGCTTGGGGAGCGGAGAAATCTGTACACCCCAGAACAGCGGAGTCGCCGTGATGCGACGGCTTGGACGTGGGTGCAAGGTGTTCTCGCACCCCTGCAATTCTTGGTATTCGCGATTAGCCTCGTGCTGGTAATTAATTTCTTGGCGAACGGAAGCGGCTACAGCGCCGCTGTCATGTCAGTCTTGATCAAAACGGGCATTCTCTACACGATCATGATCACGGGTGCCATCTGGGAGAAGGTGGTCTTCGGTCAATACCTCTTCGCGCCAGCGTTCTTTTGGGAGGACGTCGTGAGCATGTTGGTCATTGTGCTTCACACCGCCTACATCGCTTGCTGGTCTCTTGGCTGGGGCACCATGGAACAGCAAATGTGGCTGGCTATCGCCGCCTACAGCACATATGTCATCAATGCATTTCAATTCTTGATCAAGCTTCGCGCTGCGCGTCTTGATGTCAGTGGAGAGCAGGGAGTCCTCCGGACCGGGTTTTCTGAGGGAGTGACCTCGTGAGCGGTGAGATTCTGGCAAGCTCCTCGGCCGTTGATATGACTGTCGGTCAGTTTCAGCCTCAGCAGGAAAGAGGGCAGCGCGCCGTATTTTGCGGCTTGACGTCCATTATTTGGATGCATCGCAAAATTCAGGATGCATTTTTTCTCGTTGTAGGGTCCAGGACCTGTGCCCATCTCATTCAATCGGCGGCGGGAGTAATGATCTTCGCCGAGCCACGCTTTGGCACGGCGATTCTCGGGGATCGAGATTTAGCGGGTATGGCCGATTGCAACGAGGAACTCGATCGTGTTGTCGCGCAAGTGCTCGATCGTCGTCCTGAATTGAAAACTATTTTTCTGGTTGGCTCCTGCCCATCGGAGGTGATCAAGCTGGATCTGGACAACGCCGCGCAGCGTCTGTCAAAGGAATACAGCGGTGGCGTCCGTTTCGTGTCATTTTCTGGGAGCGGAATTGAAACCACTTTCACCCAGGGAGAGGATAGTTGTCTGTCGGCACTGGTGCCTTCGCTCCCTCAGCGGGATAGTGACCAGCCCCAATTGCTGGTAGTTGGAACACTGCCGGATATTGTCGAGGACCAGTTCAGGCGTCTGTTTGTACAAATTGGCATCGACTGTGTGGAGTTCTTTCCAGGCAGGAGTTCCACTGACTTGCCCGCTGTCGGGATGAATACCCAGATTTTATTGGCTCAGCCTTATTTGGGCGAAACCCTGCGCGCGCTTCAGGGGCGCGGGGCTCATTACATTCCTGCTCCCTTCCCCGTCGGCGTCGAGGGTACCGCTGCATGGTTCCATGCGGCAGGTGCTGCTTTTGGCATCACCAAGGAGCGAGTTGAGGCCAGCTTGGAGGCACCAAAAGCGCGTGCCATCAAAGCCCTGAGTAGTTACCGGGATGAGTTGGCAGGGCGGCGATTTGCGATGCTGCCGGACTCCCAGCTTGAAATTCCGCTGGCCCGATTTTTGTCTCGGGAGTGTGCGATGACGCCGGTAGAAATTGGGACGCCTTACTTCGACGCAGCCGTGATGGAGGCAGAGATTCCGCTTCTTCCTGCCAACGTGTCTTGGGTGGAGGGTCAGGATCTCGATCCGGCGCTATCGCGAATCAGGGCAGCCAAGCCTGACCTTACTGTCTGTGGTCTGGGTATTGCCAACCCATTGGAGGCAGAAGGCTTGAGAACGAAATGGTCTATCGAATTGCTGTTTTCTCCCATTCAGGGCTTCGAGCAGGCTGCTGATTTGGCCGAACTCTTTGCACGACCTCTGAGACGAGAAGCAAAGTTGGAGGTAGGCGCGTGGAGCTGACACTTTGGACCTATGAGGGTCCACCTCATGTAGGTGCGATTCGGATCGCTGCATCCATGCGGGATGTGCACCTCGTGTTACATGCCCCTCAGGGTGATACCTATGCGGACTTGCTGTTCACCATGATAGAGCGCGATGGCAAGCGCCCGCCCGTCACCTACACCACCTTTCAAGCAAGAGACTTGGGCGCTAGTACAGCGGAAAAGTTTCTGGGCACTCTGCAGTCTGCTTACGAACATCACAAGCCAAAACTGATTCTCGTTGCTGATTCTTGCACGGCTGAGCTGATCCAGGACCAGCCTGGAACACTCGCTCAAACAGCGGGCTTACCCATCCCAGTAGTCCCACTTGAGATGGCGGCCTATTCTCGAAAGGAAAATTGGGGCGCGAGTGAAACGTTTTATCATTTGGTGCGCGCGCTTCTTGGTTCACAACAGGGCGTGTCGTCAACGCCGATACCGAGAGAGGCAGGCGCTCTGCCCACCGTCAACCTCTTAGGTCCTACCAAGCTGGGATTTCGCTGCCGGGATGACGTGCGTGAGATAGTCCGGTTACTGGAGTCGGCGGGTATCGGCGTAAACGTGGTGGCGCCCCTCGGAGCAGGGATTGACGACCTGATGCGCATACCCGAAGCGGATGCCAACATCTGTCTCCATCCCGAAATTGCGATGACCACCTGTGGCTGGCTTGAACGCACGTTCAAGCAAAAGACGGTCAAGACTGTGCCTTTGGGTTACGGCGCGACAAGGGACTTTCTCGCGGAGCTGTCGGAAGTTCTGGCATATCCGATTGATATTGATGGACTCAGTGAATGCCATCTTCCTTGGTACAGCCGCTCTGTTGATTCAACATATCTAACTGGCAAACGGGTTTACGTTTACGGTGATGGGAGTCATGTAGTAGCCGCGGCTCGCGTGGCACAGCGCGAGATGGGTTTCGACGTCGTAGGGTTGGGCACTTATTCTCGGGAAATGGCGCGAGAAGTCCGCGGCGTGGCCAAGGAGTTGGGCGTAGAAGCGCTGATCAGTGACAACCACTTGGCCGTGGAGCATGCGATCAGTGAGCTCCGCCCTGAGTTGGTTTTAGGCACGCAAATGGAGCGCCATATTGCCAAACGTTTGGGAGTCGGCTGCGCTGTGATTTCGACACCCGCGCACGTGCAAGACTATCCCGCGCGTTATAGCCCGCAAATGGGGTTTGAGGGCGCCAATGTTTTGTTCGACACCTGGGTTCATCCGTTAATCATGGGACTGGAAGAGCACTTGCTGCACATGTTCCGGGATGATTTCGAATTCAACGACAACGCCGTGCCCTCTCATCTAGCTCACGGAGATGGAACCCTCAAGGAGGTCGAGCATCCTGAGGAGGGAGGTTCAGCTGAAGCCAATCTGCGGTGGGATCCGGGCGCGGAGAGGGAGTTGAAAAAAATCCCCTTCTTTGTGCGGGGAAAAGCGAGACGGAACACCGAGCAGTACGCGCTGGACCACGGTCTTTCCGCGATTGATATCGAGACCCTGTATGAAGCAAAAGCGCACTACAGCCGATAAAGCAGGCAACTCGCTTCCTGTGCGCGTGGTGTTAATTACGCTGGATAACCACGTGAGTGCGGCGTTGGAGTCGGCGCAAACGTCGGTGCGTAAACTCGTCCCAGGGTTGCAACTCTCGGTACATGCAGCTGCCGACTGGGAGGCCCGTCCAGATAAGTTGGCCGCCTGCAAAGAGGCGATCGCTGAGGCAGACATTATTGTTGCAACGATGCTGTTTATGGAGCCCCACATAGCGGCTGTGATCGACGATTTGGATTCTCGACGCAGTGAATGCGATGCCCTGATATGTTGCATGTGTGCCGCAGAAATCATGAAGCTGACTCGTATGGGCAAGTTCAAGATGGACGGGGAGCAAAGTGGGGCCGTGGCGCTGTTGAAGCGTCTTCGAGGCAAAAGTGCCAAGCCTCAGAGCGCTGGCGCGCAGCAGCTATCCATTTTACGTCGCCTGCCAAGAATCTTGCGGTTCATTCCAGGCACAGCACAGGACCTGCGGGTTTATTTTTTGACGCTGCAGTATTGGCTGGCAGGCTCTGAAAAAAATCTTGCGAGCATGATTCAGTTGCTGATCCAGCGGTATGCTGGGGGACCTCGAGCGCCCCTGCGGCGTTTGCCTGAGCCACCGCCACCAGTTGAGTATCCTGAAGTCGGGATCTACCACCCCGGCATCAAGGCAGGCATCTCAGAAGATCGGCGAGCACTCGACAAGCTGTCGTCGGGATCAAAGCAAAATGGTACCGTGGGTGTGCTGCTCATGCGCTCCTACGCTCTGGCGGGTAACAGTCGCCACTATGATGGTGTGATACGCGCCTTCGAGTCCCGCGGCTTGTCGGTGATTCCCGCCTTCGCGAGTGGTTTGGATGCCAGACCTGCCGTGCATCGATTTTTTATGGACGGGGATAAGCCAATCGTCGACGCAGTTGTGTCGTTGACGGGATTTTCTCTGGTGGGTGGTCCGGCATATAACGATACCGATGCTGCGCAGCAGCTATTGAAAGAGCTCGATGTGCCATATCTCGCGGTGCAGGCTCTGGAGTTTCAAAGTCTTGAGACGTGGGCTGACTCAGCGCTCGGATTGATGCCCATAGAAGCAACCATGATGGTGTCAATTCCCGAGTTGGATGGGGCGACTGGCCCCATGGTGTTTGGCGGTAGACAGGAAGGGTTGGCCGACAATGCCAGTGCCATGGTGCCCCATGAAGAGCGCATTGAGATGTTGGGCGCACGGGTATCGAAGCTGGTCGCTCTGCGGCGCACACCTAAAGAGGCACGAAAGATCGCGGTTGTGCTGTTCAATTTTCCCCCGAATGCCGGCAGTACCGGCACTGCAGCACACCTTGCCGTTTTTGATTCCCTATTCAATACATTGAAAGCGCTATCTGCGGAGGGCTATGCGGTTTCCTTGCCCACCAGCGCTGAGGAGTTGCGAGAGAAACTTCTTCAGGGAAATGCCCGTCAGTACGGTACGGACGCGAATGTATGCGCCACGGTCAACGTGAATGATCATGTGATCGCCGATCCCTGGTTGAATGAAATTGAGGCTCAGTGGGGTCCTGCGCCGGGAAAACAGCTTACGGACGGACGTTCCATTTTCATTCAAGGAATAGAGCTTGGTAACGTGCTGATTACCGTGCAGCCGCCGATGGGATACGAAGGCGATCCGATGCGCCTGTTGTTCGAAGGAGGGCACGCGCCGACCCACGCGTTCTCTGCCTTCTATCGCTATCTGCGAGACGATTGGAAGGCCAGCGCTGTGCTACACTTTGGCACCCATGGTGCGCTCGAATTTATGCCCGGAAAGCAGGTGGGTCTCTCGGAGGCATGTTGGCCTGACCGACTGATTGGTGCCTGTCCAAATTTTTACCTCTACGCCGCAAACAATCCTTCTGAGGGTTTGATTGCGAAGCGCCGGTCGGCTGCAACATTGATTAGCTATCTGACTCCCTCGGTGGCTCAAGCCGATCTCTACAAGGAGTATCGATCGCTCGGTGAGTCGATTGACCAATGGCGCAAACGGGATTCGTCTATGGATCCCGAGGCGGTAGCAAGCTTGATAGCCCTTATTGCGGAGCAGGCAGAGCAATGTGAATTGGGCTTGGCCACTAACTGGTCCACAAACCCTGAAACAGCGATTGAGGATCTTCGGTGCCAATTACAGGAGATCGAGGAGTCATTGATTCCTTACGGACTTCACGTAGTTGGGGAGCTGCTTGGACATGATGATCAAATAGACTTGCTCAACTCTATTGCCAGAGCTCACGGCGATGTGACCGTTAGTGAGGACCTGTTACAGGACTTACTGACTGCCGTTCGAACCGGTGAACAGTCGGATGACCTTGTCGCAGCCAGTAAGATGAACCCAGATCTGATGGGGCGGCTGTCGAGTGCAGCTCAGGCTCTCACCAAAGACAGCGAGATTCCGTCGTTATTGCGTGCCCTTGATGGCCGATTCATCCCTCCCGTCTCTGGTGGCGATTTACTAACCAACCCCGAGGTACTACCAACGGGCAGGAATTTACACGGCTTCGATCCCTTCAGAGTACCTAGTGACTTTGCCCTTCATGAAGGAGCTCGCCAGGCGGAACAACTGCTTGCACGTCACGCTAAAGATGGCAGTGGGTTGCCTCAGTCCATCGCGCTTGTTCTATGGGGAACCGATAATCTCAAGTCTGGCGGCGTTGCTATTGCTCAGGCGCTTCATCTCATTGGCGCGAAACCTCGCATTGATGGCTACGGTCGGATTTGTGGAGCCAACTTAATACCGCTAGAGGATCTTGGGCGTCCTCGTATAGACGTTGTTATGACGCTCTCTGGAATTTTCCGAGACTTGCTACCCCTGCAAACACGGCTGCTTGCGGAGGCAGCATATCTGGCAGTCATGGCTGACGAGCCAGCTCACCTTAACCCCATCAGGGCTCACGCACTGGATTATCAGGCGAAGTACGACTGCGATCTGGAGGACGCCGCACTGAGAGTGTTCAGTAATGCAGAGGGCACGTACGGGTCCAACGTCAACATGCTTATCGATAGTGGCGCCTGGGACAGTGAGGATGAGTTGGCCGATACCTTTACCATCAGAAAAGGGCACGCATACGGCCGTAACGGCGCGGTTGAAGCCAAGCCAGACTTGCTCACAACCATGCTGGCCGATGTGGACTTGGCCTACCAAAACCTTGACTCGGTAGAGCTCGGCGTCACCACTGTTGATCACTACTTTGACAGCCTTGGCGGTATTAGTCGTGCCATATCAAAAACTGGCGGTGCTGACGTGCCGGTCTACATCGCTGACCACACAACGGGGCGGGAAAAAATTCGAACGCTTGCGGAGCAGGTCGCTCTGGAGACCAGAACAAGGGTACTCAATCCGAAATGGTATGAGTCTATGCTGGATCATGGGTATGAAGGCGTGCGCGCGATCGAAACCCACGTAACGAATACCATGGGCTGGTCGGCTACCACAGGTCAGGTTGCTCCGTGGGTGTACCAGCAGTTGTCGGAGACTTTTATTTTGGACGAAGCCATGCGGAAGAGACTTGCCAGTCTCAACCCTAAGGCTGCTGCGCGGGTGGCGAACCGTTTGCTCGAAGCGCAAGAAAGAAACTATTGGGATCCAGACGAAGCCAGCCTTAACGCGCTGCGTGAGGCGGGAGAGGATCTTGATGACTGGATCGAAGGTATTTCACCAGAGGCTGTCGCATGAATATAAGAAATAACCACATACCCATAAAGGCGATCGATGCTGCCGGAAGCCCCCCCGATGGGGATGGTAGCGTGCAGGTTCATTTGGATCCCCAGATTCAAATCGACAAGGCGAAAGTCTTTGCTGTCTACGGCAAGGGTGGCATTGGGAAAAGCACGACGTCGTCAAACCTGAGTGTTGCCTTTTCAAAGCTCGGCAAGCGGGTCATACAGATCGGTTGCGATCCGAAGCACGATTCAACGTTTACACTGACCAAGGCACTGATGCCGACGGTTATCGACGTGCTCGAATCCGTGGAGTTTCATGCGGAGGAGTTGCGACCGGAAGATTATGTCTATGAGGGATATAACGGCGTCATGTGCGTCGAGGCAGGTGGTCCCCCTGCAGGCACGGGCTGCGGCGGTTATGTGGTCGGTCAGACCGTTAAGCTGTTGAAGCAGCATCATTTGCTTGATGATTCCGACGTCGTGATCTTTGACGTGCTCGGTGATGTGGTATGTGGCGGTTTTGCATCCCCTCTGCAGCATGCGGAGCGCGCTTTGGTGGTGACCGCAAACGACTTTGATTCGATTTTTGCGATGAATCGAATCGCAACGGCCATCAACGCAAAGGCCAAGAATTACGGCGTTCGTATCGGCGGCGTAATCGCCAATCGAAGTGCAGCGACCGATGAGATCGATCGGTTCAATGAGGCCACAGGAATGCGCCGGCTGGCGCACTTTCCGGATCTTGATGTGATCCGCCGCAGTCGCTTGAAGAAGTCAACCGTGTTTGAGATGGATGACGCGGAGGGGCTTGCGGAGGTGCAGGCCGAGTATATGGCTCTCGCCGAAAGTTTGTGGAATGGCACTGAGCCGGTGCCAGTTACCCCCATGAAAGATCGCGATCTCTTTGACTTTTTAGGCTTTGACTGAGAGTTCACCCATGAGTACAGCGAACTACGAACAACGCCGCGCTCAAATCGAGCATTACTTCGATCGCACAGCGGCTGATACCTGGGCGAAGCTCACTTCAGATGTTCCTGTTAGTGGCATAAGACGGACTGTCAGGGCAGGACGAGACGCCATGCGCGAGACACTTTTGAGTTGGCTGCCCGAGGATCTTGCGGGGAGGCGGGTATTGGATGCGGGATGTGGTACCGGCGCTCTGGCGGTTGAGCTTGCACACCGTGGGGCAGAGGTCGTGGCGATTGATCTCTCTCCAACCTTGGTGGAGCTCGCGCGGGAGCGTATCGGCGAGGATACGGGTAGTGGCTCCATTGAGTTTTTGGTGGGCGATATGCGCCACCTCGACCTGGGTAACTTTGATCACATCGTGGCGATGGACTCTTTGATCCACTACGCCCCAAGGGATGGGCTGCAAACGCTGGCGACAATGGCAACTAACGTGCGCCACAGCATTGTTTTTACTTTCGCGCCAAAGACGCCCCTTCTTGCCTTGATGCACAGGGTCGGACAGCTGTTTCCAAGGGGAGACAGATCCCCGGCAATTGAGCCAATAGGAGTTGATTATCTGCGTCGATCCTTACAGGCAATAGATGATTTAGATGATTGGTCAGTTGCCAGAGATAGTCGAATAAATAGCGGTTTTTACATCTCCCATGGTTTGGAGATCGTGCGTCGATGATGATTTCAGGTCAGCGATTCCTCTCAGCGGTTCAGGGCATTGGTAGCCGATGGTTACCGTTTGCTGACGCTGTGAGTGACGAGTTGGCGCTCGGTCGATTGTTACGTCTCTCGATGTTTCAGATATCAGTTGCGATGGCGGCTGTTCTCTTAAGCGGTACGCTCAATCGAATCATGGTGGTTGAGCTTGGACAGCCAGCGTGGTTGGTCGCGTTGATGGTGGCGATACCTCTTTTGTTGGCGCCGGCAAGGGCTCTTGTGGGTTTCCGATCGGATTACCACAAATCCTATCTCGGCTGGCGTCGGGTGCCTTATTTGTGGTTCGGCACTCTTCTACAATTCGGCGGGCTGGCGATTATGCCCTTCGCGCTTATTGTCATGACGGAACCACACAGTGGGCCGGCAATCACCGGACCCGTCGCTGCAATGCTGGCCTTTGTGCTCGTCGGTGCGGGTATGCACACCACGCAGACCGCAGGACTTGCGCTCGCCACAGATCTCGCCAATGAGGAATCGCGACCCAAGGTGGTCGCCCTTCTTTACGTCATGCTGCTGGTGGGCACCGTGGCCGCAAGCCTTGGATTTGCGCAGCTGTTGGTGGACTTCACTTATTACCAGTTGATCCAGGTGCTTCAGGGGGCGGCGGCACTTACGGCTTTATTGAACTTTGTTGCCCTTTGGAAGCAGGAACCTCGACAGCCCCATTTAACCCGTCACGATCGGACCATACCCCCATTCATGGAGGTGTGGCGCGAATTTAGCCGCCAACCCAGAGCGCGACGACTGCTGGTGGCAATAGCGCTGGGGACCATGGGCTTCACTATGCAGGATATCTTGCTGGAACCGTATGGTGCGCAGATCCTGGCAATGACGGTTAGCGAAACGACACAGCTGACGGCCTTGCTCGGTGGCGGCATGCTACTGGCATTTTTTGCAGCGGCGCAGTTACTGGGTCGTGGAAGCGATCCCATTCGTTTAGCTGGATTCGGTGTCATGGTGGGTGTATTCGCGTTCTCCTCCGTGATTTTCGCGGCACCTTTTGGCTCGGAACTGATATTTCGGGCGGGCACCTTTGGCATTGGCCTGGGCAACGGCCTCTTTGCCGTTGGCACACTGACGGCGGTTATGACCCTGGAGCGGAATGACCTCACCGGCCTCGCTCTCGGTGCCTGGGGCGCAGTTCAAACGACGGCTACAGGAATTGCAATTTTTGCAGGTGGCGCTTTGCGCGACATTGTTGCGGCCTGGATTGACGCCGGCTTACTGGGTGCCGTCCTTACAGAACAGAGCATGGCTTATGCCGTCGTTTACCACGTCGAAATTTTAATCTTGTTCATCGCGTTGATTGCATTGGGGCCCCTCGTGCGTCAACCCGATGAGCTGAATGAGCAACCACCGGGAATGCGCCTCGCGGACTTTCCCGGATAACGAGCAACCACTGAGGAGTAATGCAATGGAAACTGGAGCCATAACAGAGTACATGGATGTGGCACAGCTGGCGCTGTATGCCTTTTGGATTGGTTTCTTTTTTCTGGTGCGACATTTGCACCGAGAAGGGAAGCGTGAAGGCTGGCCACTGGACCTAGATGGTCAGGGTAAGCATTTTGCGGAGGGTTTTGGGGGTATGCCAGATCCCAAGACCTACGAGCTTGCCAATGGGCAGGGCAATCGCACTTTGCCCGGACCCGCCAAGCC
>Ga0255776_10000268_pt1 | contig 57991 bp, 46 predicted proteins | sample 071ome_19_FD_179974 | JGI IMG/M metagenome (GOLD analysis project Ga0255776, IMG submission 179974) | Coastal salt marsh microbial communities from the Groves Creek Marsh, Skidaway Island, Georgia - 071413AT metaG (version 2) | ecosystem: Environmental > Aquatic > Marine > Intertidal zone >...
AAAAAGACGGCATCAAGCGTTACGCGACCAAAATCATCGCTAATGAAATGACCATGCTGGATAGCAAAAATGCGCAGAATCAAGGCGATGCGGGTATGGGCTATAACGCGCCTCAGCAAGCCGCCGCGCCGCAGCAGCCAGCTCAAGGATATCAACAACAGCCGGCTATGCCTCAGCAAGCCGCACCAATGGCGAATCCATATGGACAACAGCCGCAACAAGCTGCTCAACCACAGCAGGCGCCGGCTCAGCAGGGCTATGGCCAAGCACCTGCTCAAAATCAGGGCTATCAACAGCCTCAGGCAGCTCCTCAGGCAGCCCCAAGTAATGCGTTTGATGATTTTGACGACGACATTCCGTTTTAATTAAACGGACTCTCTACTTGCAGTAAGTAGAGCTAAAAAAGCCGCTCAACAGCGGCTTTTTTTATTTCAGGCTGCACAGAGTACCTGATTGCGGCCATTTCTTTTTGCTTTATATAAATACTCGTCAGCTTCGTGAAGTGCCACTTCGATACTGTCTCCGGGGTGTATTTCACTAATGCCCCCACTGGCGGTTACTTGAATCATGAGCGATTCATGTTGAATAGACAGCTCGGCTAATCTCGCAATGACTCGCTCACAAACGATGAAGGCTTGCTTAAGATCGGTATCCGGCATGAGGATGATGAACTCTTCTCCGCCCCAGCGGCTGACCGAGTCTGAGGTGCGAAACTCCTCTTGAAGAAAATGAGCAACGCCCTTTAGAACGGTGTCGCCTGCGGGATGTCCGTGTCGGTCGTTGATGAGTTTGAAGTGATCAATATCCAAAATCATCACGCTCATCACGCCTTGATTGCGCTGTAACTGCTGGTGCTCGTATTTCAGGCGGTTATTGATCTCGCGGCGATTGAGCAGCCCTGTCAGCTCATCAGTGCTGGCGGCTAGCTTTAAACTCTTCAGCGCTTGTTTAAGCTCTTTTTGTGTTTTCTTTTGGTCAGATAGTAAGGCTTTAACTTTGCGCTTACGATTAGCCAATTTTGCGCCCACTCGCCCCACGACAATGCTGACGGATAGATAGGCAATGACGATCATAATCTCATGAAGGAAACTGCCGGGCTGCGCCTGAATGTGAATGGCGTAATAGCAGGCACTCAGATAGGCAGTCACGGTAAGGGAGTTGATGGTGATAGCAACCCGTTGCGTGTTATACGCAAACGTATAGACCAGCATGCTCAAGGCAAAGAAGAGACCTCCGCTTCTGGCTTTCTCCAGTAGCACGATCCATAAGGTAAAGATGAGAATGAAATAGCCCACTTGTATAAACAGCACAGGGGCACCGGTTTCAAAACTAAACTTGGGGGTAAGGCGAATGGCGATTAAGTTGAGGGAAATAAACGCGACGGTGATGGCGTACACGACAATGAAGACCCAGAAGGGTGTGGACGTTAGTCCCAACCCCGAGGCCAGGCCTGAATAGAGAAAGGTGGGCACCGCGTAGGCCACCATGGTGGATTGAGTATTGCGGTAGGCAATAGATCGGAGCTTTCGGCTTTGTGGGTCAGTCATAGTTTCAGCTTTGTATCCCTTTATACAGCATAGCTAAAAACCAAAGTTGTGGATTCTAACGTATTGGTTGCAAGAACCCATTGACAAAAACGTCCAGATCTCAAGGTATCAAGAAATGTAAATGAGGTTGGGTTTGTTAATGGCATGGTCAATAATGGCCCACAGAAAGCTGATATTAGGTTTAAGAATGAAAAAATCCCATCTGATTGTCCTTACCATCTTGCTCCTCGGGGGCATGGTGGCTTTCTTCATCGTGAAGACCGCACCCAAGCCACAGAAAAAACCAGTGCAACCTGTGATTCCTTTGGTGGAGGTTACCCAGCCCAGCCTCACCATGATGGCACCCACTTGGACAACGGGAGCAAGCATGAACGCCAGTCAAAATGTGAACTTGGTGGCTCAAGTATCTGGTCAGGTGGATGACGTGAGTGAACAAGCGTATCCGGGGGCCTTTGTTAAAAAAGGTACCGTGCTCGCGGAGCTTGATTCACGACAATTTGAATTAGTGGTGGAGCAAAAAAGAGCCGCCTATGTGCAAGCGAAAGCCAATCTAGACATCGAAAAGGGGCAGGTTCAAAAGGCACTGGCGGATTACCGGTTGTCGGGCATGCAACTAAAAAAAGAAGCGAAGGCGCTGGCCCTAAGAGAGCCTCAGTTAGCCTCGGCACAAGCGGCGTTAACCATGGCGAAAGCCGATCTCGACAAGGCAAAACTTGATTTGGCGCGCACACGTATTGAAATGCCGTTTGACGGTTATGTATTAACTCATCATGTTGCGAAAGGCGCATACGTTAATACATCGGCAACGGCCTTTACCGTCATCGAAGCAGATCAATTCTGGGCGCACATTAAAGTGCCACAGTCCTTTCTTGAGATGATAGGGGACGCGTCAAAGGTGCGCTTCCAACAGCAGCCCGATGGGGAGTATAGAGAAGGGCGTATGCTGTCTGTTTTACCTCAAGTAGACGCTGGAGATAGGCAGGCTCGGGTATTGGTTGCTCTCGATAATCCGCTATCAAAAGCGGCGCCGTTTCCTGTGAGATACAACGACTATCTGTATGTATCCCTAGTGGCCGAATCTTTGAATGATGTATATCAGGTGCCGCTGGAGTCAGTCGCAAATGCTCGGTTATGGGTGGTCGATGAGGGGCTTAAATTATCCCATAGGCCCGTCGAGGTCGTTTATCGTGGACGCGAGTACGCTTGGGTCAGGCTTTCTCTATCTGAGGGGGATCGTTTCCTTCAAACACGCATCGATGGAGCTCTCGAAGGTCAGCTTGTGCGAGTGCAGGGCGAAGAAGAAGTCGTGTCTAGCTCAGTGTCGGCGCAGGAGTAAATCATGGTGAAACGACTGGATCTTAAGTCGGGCCCCATCGCTTGGATGGCTCGCCATGGCATCGCGCCAAACTTACTCATGCTGGCTTTGCTGATTGGCGGTTTGATGACGTCGATGACCATTAAAAAGGAATTTCTACCCGCGTTCACCCTCGACATGGTGCAGGTACGTTTGGTCTATGCCGGAGCCACCCCGGCTGAAATGGAACAAGGTGTGGTGTTGCCGGTGGAAAATGTCTTGTCTGAATTGGAGGGCATAGACGATGTCAGTGTGTCTATTTTGGAAGGCTATGCGACGGTTACTGCCGAGATAGAATCGGGCCAAGACCTGCAGCAAATGTATCAAGACATTTTGCAAGCGGTGAATCGCATCACAACGTTTCCTGCTCAAATGGATCAGCCCATTGTGAGTGTTGCGGGGCGCCAGCATGAAATCATGGAGTTAATGTTGTATGGCAATTTGCAGCCGTTTGAAATGAAGCGGCTGGCAGAAACGGTGAAGACCCGTTTATTGGAAAGCCCATTTGTCACGCAAATTGATATGGCCGGTGCGCCAGCTGAAGAAATCCATGTGGAGGTCAGCCGGTATGATTTAGATCGCTACGATCTCACGTTAGAGCAAGTCGCCAACGTGATTCGCTTAAATGCGGTAGAGAAAAGCGCGGGTACAGTGAAAACCGATGGCGGCGATATCTTGGTGACACTCAATGACCGCAAATATTGGGCGGGGGAATTTTCAAATCTGCCTTTGGTTTCGAATGACAATGGCGTTGTACTAACGCTGGGTGAAGTGGCCCGCATTTCAGAAGGCTTTGAGGATAGTAACGATCTTGTCACGCTAGACGCTAAAGAAAGCATCCGCTTTATGGTTTATCGCAGTGGGGATCAAACACCGACGACGGTGGCAGATTCTATTTATGCAATGTGGCCAGATTTAGAAGCGCTGCTGCCTGAGGGTATGTTTTTATCTGTGGTGGATGATAAAGCAGAAATGTACCGTCAGCGCTTGGGCTTGCTGTTGAAAAATGCCTTTATCGGTTTGGCGCTCGTGCTGATCTTGTTAAGCGTGTTTTTAGAATATCGCTTGGCCTTTTGGGTGACCATGGGGATTCCCACCTCGTTTCTTGGCGCGATGCTGTTCCTGCCGATCTTTGGGGTCTCCATCAACATGGTGTCTATGTTTGCGTTTATTATCGCGCTAGGGATCGTTGTGGATGACGCGATCATCGCCGGTGAAAACATCTACGCTAACCTCGCTAAGGGGATGAGCCGAACAGAGGCGGCCATTCACGGTGCGAAAGAGGTGGCCATACCGCTTTCGTTTTCCATTCTCACCAATATTGTCGCCTTCATGCCATTATTCTTTATGCCAGGAGGCATGGGTCAGGTCATGCTGGCCATTCCGGCGGTTGTGGTGATGTGCTTTGCCATTTCATGGGTAGAGGCCTTGTTTATCTTGCCCGCTCACATCGCTCATTTAAAGGACCGGCCCAGCAATCGTTTAGGTCAGAAGCTGGATGATGTTCAAGAGCGGATGGATGGCCGTCTCAAGCATATGATTCATAATCGATATCGCCCGTTATTAACGAAAGCCTTGGATAATCCTGGCGTGACCATTGCTGTGGCACTGGCAGTCACCATGATGGTCATGGCCTATCCCATCAGTGGGCGCATGGGGTTCTCTCCGTTTCCTGTACTGGAAGGGGATGCGGCCGTACTGGAGATTGAAATGCCCCCTGAAGCTTCGCTGAAAGAGGCCAAGCGTGCCCGAGACGCCGGTGAGCAAGCCTTGGCCAACATTATGCTGGAGATAGAAGCTCAGCACGGCCCTTATTTAAAGTATGTGAAATCCGAGATTCAAGGGACGGCCATCGAGGTAGAAGCGCGTTTAAAAGACGGCGAACGACCGATCAAAACCCATGAAGTCGTCAGTCTGTGGCGCGCTGAGCTAGGTGAACTGGCGGGTGTTAAGAGTATCACCTTCGATGCAGAACGCGGTGCGGGTCCGGCTTCTGGGCGTCCCTTCACCTTAGAGTTGAAGAGTACGAATTCGGAAGAACTCGCGGCAGCCAGCAAAGAAATGGAATCCATTTTGAAAAGCTTAAGTTCAGTGAAAGACGTGGCAAATTCGTTGGCGGGTGGCAAACCGCAATGGAATATTGAATTGAACGATAAAGGGCGAGCGCTGGGTTTATCGGCCTCTGATGTGGCAGACCAGGTGCGCAATAACTTATACGGTGCCCGCGCACTCCGTCAGCAGCGCGAAAAGAACGAAGTCACGGTGCTGGTGCGTCTGCCTCAAAGTGAGCGCCGTTATCAGTCTGACATTCAACACCTTTGGATCGTGACGCCTCAGGGTAATCGGGTGCCATTAGGCGATATTGCAAACCTACATAAGAGCCAAGCGCCGGGGAAAATCCTGCGAAAAAATGGCGCGCAACTGGTTACCCTAGGTGCGGCCGTAGAGCCGAGATCCATGGTGCCCAATTTACAAAAAACCTTGGAAAGCGAGCACTTCCCCGCCTTTGAGGCCAAGTATCCCAACGTATCATACCGTTATGGTGGGCGGCAGGCGGACGCCAATGAAAGTTTCTCCAGTTTGCTGCAGGGCTTTGTGTTTACCTTGCTCGGTATCTACATCATGCTGGCCATTCCGTTTAAATCCTATAAACAGCCATTACTGATTATGGCGGTGATTCCATTTGGTATTGTCGGAGCGATTCTCGGGTTGATGTTGCTCGGTCAGAGCTTATCCATCATTGCCATCATGGGCATGCTGGCGCTGTGCGGCGTGGTGGTGAATGACAGCTTGATCTTAATTGATTATGCCAATGCGTTGCGGGCTCAGGGGGTCGATGTGAGACAGGCCATTTTGGATGCGGCTGAAAGGCGGTTCCGCCCCATCATGCTGACCACGCTAACCACCTTTGGAGGGCTGGCCCCCATGGTGTTTGAGACCAGTCGGCAGGCGCAGTTTATTACACCCATGGCGGTGTCCTTAGGCTTTGGTATTTTGTTTACCACCTTTGTATGCCTGTTGGTGTTGCCGTGTTTGTATCTGCTGATGGAGCGTTCGTCTAAGACGTCACTTTTGACTTCCGCCAATCCCCAATAGCGCCGCCTACCTCTTTCGCGCCCAGCAGGGGCGCGAAACACTTCAACACGACGCTGGTCCATTGACGTGACGAGCTGGCATTCCGTACCCAAGCTTGGTACATTCAGGGCATTCTCTTATGTCGATCTAGTGGTAAGCAGTCAGAATGGCGAAACGTTTTCATCTTGTGATATTGGGCGCGGATCGAGCTGTGGGCAGAGCTTTGGCCGAACAGGCGCAAGATAAAGACATCTCATTTCATGCCATTCTCAGTACGGACTGGGATCTCACTAATCTTGAAAAGGTCCAGGCTAAGTTAGCGGAACTCGAACCCACATTTTTAATTAACTGTATGTCACCCGGTGACGGCGGCACGACGGCGCATGTGGCGAGCGTCTTGGCGCAGGCATGTTCCGCTCTCAAAACACCCTTGGTGCAACTCTCCAGTAATCATGTTTTCCAGGGGCAAGAAGGCCAAATCTTTAAAGAAGAAGATGAAGCCAAACCGGCTACAGAATATGGTCTTAGGGTCTTGGCCATCGAGAACGCGGTGCGTAGCTCGTGTCGTCAGCACCTATTATTGCGTGTGGGTTGGTTGTTTAGCTCCCAAGGGGAGGATGATGTGGCTCGCCTATTAAAGCTTGCCCAGACTGAAGCCCATTTGCGGCTATCCGATACGAAAGTGATTTGTCCCACATCGGCGTGTGATATCGCGGCAGTGCTATTAGCCATGGTGCATCAGGCTCGCTTTGCAGAGTTATGGGGGACGTATCAGTATTGCAGTGCCGAGCAGACGACGCTGTTTAAGTTTGCTGAAGTGGTTGCCGCCGAAGCTCGTCAATATGAAGATCTAAAACTGCAAGAGATCACCAGCGATGCCAGTGATGCCATGAACCGAGTGTTCAGCGAAACCAGCCCGCGCATGTCCACCAAAAAAATTCTCTACACCTTCGGTGTCAAACCCAAGCCATGGCGCCAAGCCTTGTCGCGTATCTTGAAAAAACGCTACGCCGTTTAAGTGCTGCGTGGCGGTTTGCCCGAATCACATGGGTCGCGATTCTCCTTCGCTCACGTCATATAGATTTTCGATGGGTTCCATCTAAACCCTAGATCCATTCATCGCTCCCCTCTGGCTATACTATTGACAGTAAAGGAGGGGAATATGGGTTTATTAGTGAATGGCGAATGGCGCGATAAGTGGTACGACACGTCTACAGAAGGGGGCCGTTTCAAGCGACAAGACAGCCGCTTTCGAAATTGGGTGGGCGAGGATGAGCAGTTTCCCGCTGAATCCGGTCGCTACCACCTTTACGTTTCCATGGCCTGCCCATGGGCTCATCGAACCTTAATCTTTCGCCAACTCAAGTCGTTAGAGGATCACATTTCAGTCTCTGTGGTGCATCCCGATATGCTGGCTAACGGCTGGGAGTTTCGCCAAGACGATGCTCAATTTAAAGACGATTTATTTCAATTGAATTTTTTATATGAACTTTACCTTAAGGCAGATCCCGATTATGAGGGTCGTGTTACGGTCCCTGTATTGTGGGATAAGAAGCTCAATACCATCGTCAATAATGAATCCAGTGAAATCATACGAATGTTGAATACGTCGTTTAATGAATTAACCGGAAATCAACAGGATTTTTATCCTGATGCTTTAAAACAAGAGATTGATGACATTAACGAACGTATCTACCACACCGTTAACAACGGGGTGTATCGATGTGGTTTTGCGACGACGCAAAGCGCATACGAAGAGGCGTTTGACGAGTTATTCGAAACCCTAGACTGGTTAGATGAGCGGCTCGCAAAAAGCGCTTACTTACTGGGAGATCAGTTGACTGAGGCAGATTGGCGCTTGTTTACGACCTTGGTACGCTTTGACAGCGTTTATCACGGTCATTTTAAAACCAACAAAAAGCGCATCATGGACTATGAGCATCTATGGGATTACGTTAAAGCCTTGTATCAATATCAGGATGTGGCGAGTACGGTGAGCATGGATCAAATTAAGCGGCATTACTATTTTAGCCATACTATGATTAACCCCACTCAGGTCGTTCCAAAAGGACCAGACATCCCTTTTCTTGACCCGCATCACAGATAGTAAGCATTCACATTTCATAGTTCACTCTTTTTTCTGGTTTTGAATAGAGGGTGAACAGGGGAGGTGCTATCTACTCATCGTTGTTTCTGGCACAATCGACGCAATACTAAAGGGACAACGATAATAAAATCAGTATGAGACAGTGGGTTTCTTTTCTTTTATTGGGAGCAGCGACATCATCTTGGTCGCAAACAGATCTTTCTATCGATGGTTATCAGTGGAGTGATGCAACGGAGTTAGAGGTGATGTCCTCTGACTTTATGGTCGAAGACGCCGACTTCTCCATGCCTGTGGTACTGACCGCCACCCGTCTTAAACAACAGCAGTCTGAAGTGCCTGCCAGCGTGACCATTTTAGATGCTGAACTGATCCGGAAGTTAGGGGTTAAAAACTTGGCGGATCTTTTACGCCACGTCCCTGGAATGATGATTGGCCCTGATCGCAATAATAATGCGGACAGTGTTCACTATCATGGTGGTCCAGCTGCTCTTCCGAAAAACCTTCAAGTCCTGATCAACGGTCGTTCCATGTATCGATCTGGGCTAGCCGCCGTGAGCTGGTACGAATTGCCCGTTGCAGTGGAAGACATCAGTCGTATTGAAGTGGTCAGAGGCCCGAATTCAGCATCCTATGGTGCTAACGCCTATCAAGCAGTCATTAACATTTTGACCAAGCATCCCTCTGATACGAAAGGGGCTCAGGTGCTGACTCAATTTGGAAACAATGGCGACCATTATCTGTATTTAAAAGATGGTGGTCACGCTGCTCGCCATGACTACCGCATAAGCTATGTAAGCAAAAGTACGGATCACTTTAAGGATGTTCAAAATCCTATCATCGGTTGTGCTGATCCTTGCCCCGATGGTCGACGATCGCAGTTCGTAAATTTAGAAGCGTTTAGACAGATGGACTCAATGGGTGAGATCGAGTGGTCCGCAGTATGGCAAGATTCTAAAAAAACCATTGGTAATCCGGCGGATTATCAGGTGAATGAAAACCAGTTGACCGAGAGCCGCTATGAGCTTGGTATGCGCTTGACGAAGGATTTTTCCGCTCGGCACCAGCTGAAAGTCAATGCTTATGGCACACGTTTCAAATCTCGTCAGCCCGTCGATATCGAAGGTGTGTACGTCTTTCTATTAGACGATGACTTACGGGCGCTCTATCAGTTGAACCCAGCGGCTGCCAACGAGCTGGCAAGTGGAGAGCAGCCTGTATCGCTTAACACGAGCGATGCCACAGAAGTGCAACTGGCCACGAGCTTTAGCCAGCGATATCAAGACATGGGGTTAGCCCTAACTGAAGTGAGTGGGCAAATCTTAGCCGAGCTTGAAGAGTATCGATTTGATGTGGAAGTTCAGGATACGTTTGTTGTGTCTGATGAGGTGAGCCTAGTAATGGGAGCCAGCCTTCGTCACGATGAGGTTACATCGAAGCATTACTTTAATGGCACTTTAGAAAACGACACCTATCGAGCTTTTGGTAGTGCGACCTATACACCGTGGGATGACTGGTACTTCCATTTAGGTATGATGGCCGAAAAAGAAACGGACATGGACACGGTATATGCGCCGCGAGCAGCCGTAAATTATAAGTTTGTACCGAACCAGTCATTGCGATTTGTGTACAGCGAATCTGTGCGCAGCCCTGACATTTTTGAACAGCACGCGAATTGGAATTTTGAGGTGCTAAACCCCAGCCCTAGCGATGTCCTAAATGGCACAACCTTTTATCAAGTGGCCAAAGGGCCTGGTAGTCTTGATCATCAAACCATTAAAAGCCATGAGTTAGGCTGGTTTGGTCGAGCCCGATTATGGGATGCCGAATGGGATGTGAAGATATTTCAAGAGCAGCTGGCGGATGTGGTGTATCAATCCATAAAGCTGTCTGAGTTTTCCACCTCTACCGATAACACCATCTGTTTCCAAGGTATTGAATGGCAGGCTCAAGGCTCGCCGTGGGAAGGTGGACAGCTACGGTTGATTGGCTCCCATGTGGAGGCGGACTATGACCTAGCGAGTGATGTGGATATCTCTGTGCTATTGAGAGTCTACGCAAAGGATGTGTACGCGAGTAGCTGGATACAGGACTGGGGGAGTGACTGGTCGTCGACGTTTAGTTGGTTGGTGGCGACCAAGTTTGATCAGACGTTGGATAACCCCGAGGGTCGTTCTGAACTCAATCGATTAGATGGGCAGATCAGTAAAGGTCTGAGATTGGGGGCGTTTGATACAAGGTTGAGTTTAACGTTCCAGCATGACGTGACCTCAGACCCCTATATCCAAGTAAATAATCAATACGAAAAAGAGACCCGAGCCCAGCTTGCAGCCAGCGTTTCGTTCTAAAGTCTACAAATCTAACAAGTAAAAAAAAGCCGCTAACAGCGGCTTATTTGATGTATATACTTCTATAAATTTGGATTCTTATAATGGACCGCTGCCAAGTGATGGGAGGTAAACACCTCTTGTCCCAATCCATGTTCACAAGGCCTAGTGACGATTAGGCTTCGCGATAAATCCCCATAATCTTTTCACTGATGACATTTTTGATGCCTTGGCGCTCTAGAAGCGAGAAGTCGCTAAGGGCGCTTAAACGCAAGCGGTGCAAGTGCAAGCAAGGCATATCGGCGTCAAACTCACGTAGGTCCCCTTTCTTAAGGACAGGTAAAAACGGGTCGTTACCTTGAAAGCGTTTCAGAATTTGGCGTAACCCTTCTTTAAAGGGAATAGGGATCGAACGCACATTACTGTCTTGCTGAGTAATGACAATGTACAAGCCGCTGCGGTTGATGGTTTCCCCTGGCACAATATGCAGGCCTGTGGGCTGAACCGCTTCCGACGGAATATGGTTGAACGTGTCGTGGAACGCGTAAGGGTCCGGTAACACCACCATGTTCTTATCTTCGTCCTCTGGGAAGAAGATGCTGTAGTTGCTGTACAGTTGCTTCACCGTGGGTGAAAAAACGCAAAGCTTGTTTTCAAAGCGTTTGACGAAGTCCGTCGCTCGCTGTTGTTGGGAAATATGATCCAGACCCCAAATAAGATCTGAATTATTCATTTCCTGATGAACTGCATAACCCATATTAACCTCCAGTGGCCCACGCTTCGTCTTGGGTGCGGCGTGTTGTTTTGCCATGGTCACAGTATGTATCAGTGGTAGTGAACTATCCGTGTACGTTTGGTGAAGAATTGAGCTTAAATTGTAAACGTAGCGACTACGGTGATTTATTTCACTGATAAAATGAGATGCAGTGCGGATTTTCAGCAAAAAATGTGAATTTGGGTCAGTTTTTTAATGAGATACAGGACTATTAGGTAGGCGGTTTAGGCCACAAAGTTTTGAAACCAGCACACTGAAGATACGCCAGGGGTCATCCTGTAACAGACTTTTAGTGGCCCAGTCTATTTGGTTACATAGCTGCAAACTTTCTTCAATAACCGTTACAGAAAGCCGCCTTGAGGCACTCTTAAATTGCTGCTGTTTCTTTGGCCAAAACACTTTGAGCTGTTGTAAAGCTTTGTCTTCTGCAACGCCTGAAGCCTTCAATTGACAAAATGTCAGCATTTGACGGATGTCGTTGGAGAGGATGCCCAGTGGCTGTAGAGGGTTCATGCCTTCTCCCTGCAGCACACTGAGTATGTGTTGGCTACGGGCGAGTTCGCCTTTGAGGCAAGATTCAGATAACGCAAACACATCATAACGGCTCGCGTCGCCGACGCTGTTTTCGATGTCCTGCACCGTGACATGGCCGTCACTGATCAGAGTCAGCTTTTCAACTTCTTGCGCCGCGGCCAGCAGGTTTCCATCCGTACGGTCGGCTAATAGGGCTAAAGCATCGCGGTCGGCCTTTAAATTGTGCTGACGTAGTCGATTTGCAATCCATCCTGGTAGCTGATGCCGCTCCACAGGCCAATGTTGGATGCAGACGCCAACCTTATCGAGTGCCTTGAACCACTTACTGTTCTGTTGTGATTTATCCAATCGTGGTAGAACGATTAGTAATAAATTATCCGGATTGGGCTGCTCGCACAGTTCGACGAGGGTTTTTGACCCTTGATCGCCTGGCTTTCCATTATCGATGCGAACTTCAATGACTTTGCGCGAAGCGAATAAGCTCATGGCGTTGGCAGAGTCACTTAGCTCAGCCCATTTATATTGCCCATCTGCGTGATGAATTTCTCGTTCGTCGAAGCCATTGGCTTTAGCGGCCGAACGAATCGCATCGCACAACTCTTGCGATATTAGGGGTTCATCCCCTGATAGGACATATACCGGCTTTAAGGGGCCTTGTAGATGTTGGCCAAGCTGTTCCGGTTTGAGCTTCATGACTGAGCGAGACCTTTTATCCGCAGCAGCAATTTGTAGGCATTGCTGTTCTTCATGTCTTTGCGCAGGTTCTCTTCTTCTAACGCTTTTCCGATTTCAGCCTCTGCGTCGTAAAGCAACGTTTGGTAGGTTTCCACCTTGGCTTTATCAATAACGACGGCCCCTTCGCTGGTTTTTAAACTAAACGTAAGGGTTTGCTTCAGCTCATATTCGCTGGCCTTGGCGGAGCTGGTCACTGCCAAGGTGCGTTTACTAGCTTGATCGGAATGAATGATCAAAGAATGCTCCGCATCGGCTGCTATGGTCACACCGTTACGCAAGAGCGCTTGTTTGATGGCGTTCTGTGAGTCATACCCGACGGATTCAAATGAAACCGTTAGGATGCGCAAGGCAGGGGGCAGCGAGACTTGCCCGCGTAATTGCCAGCCACAAGCGGACAGAAGGCCAATCGCGAGCAGGGTGATGATGAAACGATTTAGCGTCAGCATAGTCATTCTTTGCTTTTATAGATTATGTGTGCCGATCATGTTTTGGGTCGGCTTATGGGACTTGAGAGGCGGGCTAGGACCGCCCCTCTCGTCTTGGTTAGTTGGCGACGATATTCACGAGCTTACCGGGTACGTAAATTTCTTTACGGACGGTGGCGCCCTCTAAGAATTTCACCACGTTCTCGTGTTGCTTCGCTAGCTCGATGGCATCCTCTTTGGTGATGTTTGCCGGTACTTCTAGCTTGGCGCGAACTTTTCCGTTTACCTGCGCGACGATGGTGATCGAGTCGCGAACCAATGCGCTCTCATCCACCGTTGGCCACGTTGCATCTAACACAAGGCCTTCAAAACCAAGCTCTTGCCATAGAATGTGGCAAATGTGAGGCGTGATTGGGGCCAACATTTTCGTAATAGCCACTAAACCCTCGTGCAGTACAGCTCGATTTTGTCCGTCTTGCTTGTCGAGTTTTTGCAACGTGTTCATCAGTTCCATGATGGCTGCGATGGCTGTGTTGTACGCGTTGCGACGGGCAATGTCGTCGCTCACTTTTTGGATCGTTTCGTGAACTTTACGGCGTGCCGCTTTCTGTTCGTCATTGAGGCTATCTTGCGCTAAAGCGTCTACGTCACCACCACTGATCACTTCGTGGGCTAAGCGCCATACACGTTGAAGAAACTTCTGAGCACCTTGAACGCCGGAGTTGGACCACTCTAGAGACTGTTCCGGTGGTGCGGCAAACATAGTGTATAGACGCACGACATCAGCGCCGTATAGGTCGATGGCTTCTTGTGGGTCGACGCCATTGTTCTTAGACTTCGACATCTTGATCATGCCTTCGTGTGTGACGGCTTTGCCGTTCCAAGAGGCTTGGGTGATGCGACCTTTTTCGTCTTTTTCGAGTTCCACTTCAGTAGAGGTGGCCCACTCTTTACCGCCATTTTCATTCTGGTAGCTGAAGGCATCCGCCAGCACCATGCCTTGGCAAAGCAGGCTCTTAAATGGCTCATCGCCCTGTACTAGGCCTGTATCGCGTAACAGCTTGTGGAAGAAGCGAGCGTATAACAAATGCAGAATGGCGTGTTCAATACCACCAATATACTGGTCGACCGGCAGCCAGTAGTTGGCTTCTTCTGGGTTGACCATTTGGCTGTCGTCTTGCGGTGAGCAATAACGCGCATAGTACCAAGAGGACTCCATGAAGGTATCAAAGGTGTCGGTCTCGCGGAATGCCGCTTCACCGTTAAATTCAATGTTCTCAAAGTCAGGGTTGTTCTTAATCGGGCTAGTGACACCGTCCATGACTACGTCGGTAGGCAACTCGACAGGTAGCATGTCTGCAGGCACAGGTACTTGAGAGCCATCTTTCTGGTTGATCATCGGCACTGGCGTTCCCCAGTAACGCTGACGACTGACGCCCCAGTCACGAAGGCGATAGTTGGTTTTCACCTCACCCTTGCCTTGCTCCGAAAGATATTGAGCGATGGCGTCGAATGCAGCCTCAAAGGCTAATCCGTCGAATTGAGCCGAGTTAATGAGTGTGCCTTTTTCTGTGTAGGCGGCTTCAGCGATATTGAAGTCCGCGGGTGTTTCGATCACTTGATTGATCTCTAGGCCGTACTTTTGCGCGAACTCAAAGTCACGTTGGTCATGGGCAGGCACGGCCATAACCGCGCCTGTACCGTAATCCATGAGTACAAAGTTGGCGACCCAAATGGGGACTTCTTTTCCACTGATTGGATGAATAGCGGTTAACCCAGTGGCACAGCCTTTTTTCTCGATGGTGGCAAGATCGGCTTCGGCAGTTCCGCCTAATTTACACTCTTCGATGAAGGCGGTGAGTTCTGCATTGCCTTGCGCGGCTTCGGCTGCCAGAGGGTGGCCAGCTGCGACGGCTACATAGCTCACACCCATCACAGTATCTGGGCGAGTCGTGTAAATTTTTAAGGTGTCTTCACGATCTTTGATGCCGAAATGCATTTGGATGCCCTGGCTCTTACCGATCCAGTTGCGCTGCATGGCCACTACTTGCTCAGGCCACTCGGTTAACTGATCAAGGTCGTTTAACAGCTCTTCGGCGTAGTCGGTAATGCGAATGAACCACTGAGGTATTTCTTTTCGTTCGATCGGCGTATCACAGCGCCAGCAGCAATTGTCGATCACTTGCTCGTTGGCCAAGACGGTTTGATCGTGTGGGCACCAGTTAACGGCAGACACTTTTTTGTAGGCAAGGCCCTTGTCCACAAGCTTAGTGAAGAACCATTGTTCCCAGCGATAATACTCAGGCTTGCAGGTGGCTAATTCGCGGTCCCAGTCATAGCCAAACCCTAAGGTGTTTAACTGGCCTTTCATGTACGCGATGTTTTCATCTGTCCACTTGCCCGGCGCGGTGTTGTTTTTGATGGCCGCGTTTTCGGCGGGTAGGCCAAATGCATCCCAACCCATTGGCTGCATGACGTTTTTGCCCTGCATGCGCTGATAGCGACTGATAACGTCTCCGATGGTGTAGTTACGCACGTGACCCATGTGCAGTCGCCCACTGGGGTAAGGGAACATTGAGAGGCAATAGAACTTCTCTCGATTGCTGTCTACAACGGCCTTAAATACCTGATTCTCGGTCCAAAATTGTTGAACCTGAGGTTCGATTTCCTGTGGATTATATTGCTCTTGCATGGGTCTGATTAGCACTAAATCTATGATGGAGATAAGGGGGTCAAGGATACCTTAGATTCAGGGGCGGGCCTAGTACCGAGGGGGAATATTGAAGTAGCAGCGAAATGCCCCTGGGGCGCAAATGGTCGCGTTTGGCCTTGTGGCAGTATGAGAATCGCCTAGCCTAATGAAAGATGAATGAGCTTGGGTGGCAGCATGGGCTGGTGGTCAAAACTAAGTTTGAAGTGGAAATTGCAGTTGGGGTTCTTGCTGGTGACGGCTGTCACCACGCTATTTAACCGATTTTTGGCTTTCTATGAACTGCAAAAAGTGGTGGAAATTGCCCAAGGGCATGGCGTCTCTGATGAGGTGGTTGCTTTGATGGTCGCCTCTCGAGAGCAGTTTATGCTGAATAGCATTTGGGAGACGGCGCTCGAATTTGCAGTACAGTTTATGATCATTGGCTTCGTGGCTACCTTGTTTCTGAAGCCTTTTCGAGCGCTGATAAGGGGGCTTCGCAAAGTAGAAAAAGGGGATCTGACCCATGAGATTGAAAAGCGTAGCGAGGATGAAGTGGGGCAACTGACTCAGCACTTCAACTCCATGGTGAAACGCCTAAATCAGGTGTTGTCTAAGGCAGAAAACAGTTCTCGTTACATGCGTCAAAGTGCGTTTCAGATAACAGAAGTGAGTAAGAGCATTGCGACCCAATCAGAAGAGGAGAAGCAAAAATTCACAGAGGTGAGCGACGTCATATTAGAGTTGCATCATATCAGTGAAGAGATTCAGCGATTAGCCGACGAATCAAAGCAAACTGCCGAGCGAGGCAAGCAGGCGGCGCTGTCCAGTAAACAAGTGGTGCAAAAAAGTGTTGATGACATGGTGCAAATTCAGCAAAAAGTGGTGACGGCGTCCGACCAGGTGTCACAACTGGATGCGACGGCTCAGCAAATCGCCGACATCATAGGTACGATTCGCGAAATTGCAGATCAAACCAATCTCTTAGCGCTCAATGCGGCGATTGAAGCGGCGCGAGCCGGTGAACAGGGGCGCGGATTTGCCGTAGTGGCGGATGAAGTCAGAACGCTCGCCGAAAAAACCAGTCAAAGCTCTGAGGAAATTACCTCTATCATTTCTCATCTCACTAATCATGTTCATGAGGTCACGGGTTCCATGGGACAGGTGGTCGAACAGGTGCAGGTGAATGCGGATAATGCTGGGCAAACGGCAGCGACCATTGATGACGCTGCCAATGAGATCATGATATCCGCCAAAAATGCACAAACCATTGACCAGATCAGCAGCCAGCAGTTGAGTCGCTTTCAGCAATTGGAATTGGCCATGTCACGTTTGCTTGAGGCATTACAGCAAAATACTTCGAAGGTTTCGAATACAGCCAATATAGCGGAGTCACTTTTACAGCTTACTGAGAATTTACACGGTGTTATTGGCCAATTCACCATCAACTCATCGCTCGACGATGGCAGGCCCGCACCAGTTGATGATCGTCGCCAAGCGCAAAGGGCCCAGTCCAATTTCTTGGCAAGAATATTTCAGGATGAGCACTGGCATGATGCCTATTGTGAAAATATTAGCCTGACAGGTATTAAGATTCTATCGGATAAAGTTTTCCAACAAGGTGAGTTGGTGGAGTTAAAAATCCTAATGCCAAAGGACAGTGTGTCGGAGTATCGAGGGCAGCAACCGGCCCTCATGAAGGCGGTCGTGAAGCGCATTCGACCTGAGGATGATCGATTTCACTACGGGCTTGAATTTGAAAGCGTCCCCGAGCATTTTCAACACGACTTGAGCCGGGTAATGGGTTATCTCAACAAAGCCATTTGACCTAGCTCAGTGTTTTTTTGGTTTTCTTTGTTTCACGCTGTTTTTTGATTGAGTTCTCATTTTGAAGTGGGTAACTTCCCCGCCTTGTTATGCGTCGAGGCTGGCCAGTGTCAGTCTAGGTCAATAAGGGGGGGATATGCGTCTAACAAAAAGCTGGTGGGTTTTGGTGTTTGCAATGATCGGTGCCAGTGGTGTTGTCCACGGTCAGGATTACCAACAGATGTTGGATAAGATGACGTTTATTCAGCAACAACCAGCGGTAAAGGAAGCGGCGATTGCTGCGGGCCACGAGCGCGCGCAGTTGTGTGGCTATTGTCATGGTAAAGATGGCAATAGTGTTAAAGACGATATTCCAAACCTCGCCAGTCAAAACCCAGAGTATTTGTTAAAGCAGTTTCATTTGTTCGCTACCGGTGAGCGCCAGAGTTATGTGATGGAGCAAGTGGCGAAAATGTTAACACCGGATGAAATGATCAACCTTGCGTTATTCTTTTCAAACGAGACAGTTAAGCCACAAGCTAACATCAAAACCTCCGCTGCTGGACAGCAAAAATATCAAAGTTTTTGCTTCGCTTGCCATGGTGAAGAAGGCAAGGGCAATCGAGACCTGCCTAGGTTGGCGGGTCAAAAGCATGGGTTCCTATTGAAAGCATTGACCGATTTTAAACAAGGCAAAACCGCACGTGCGAATAGTCCGATGGTGAAAATTATGAGGGCTGTCGACGCTCAAGATATCGCGCCATTAGCGGATTACATTTCGTCCATGCAGTAGCGTTTCTGATTTGAAAGATGTGCCCCGCTGCCTTGGTACAGTGGGGTTTACGTTGGCCTTAGGTTATACTGCGCCCAAAGATGGGAGGGGTTATGATCATCGAAGGCAGTTCAGATATCGTTACACGCTGTGAGTTTAAGCAAGACACCGAGCAAGGGGCAACTCAATGGCTCACCCTCCGCAATGGCTGGGTGATGATTCTCGCGCCCCACTTCATTAATTTGTACAAATCTGAAGCATCCGTGAACGACCCCCTTGGAAATGGACTGATCGCCAGTGAAGACATTCCAAGTGAGGCCACCCTGGCCGTGACCAAGACAGGCTTGGTGAGTCGTTACGCTGCGGGTTTTGTAGGGCTTGTCGACGAAAAAGCCATTCTAATTACACCCAATGACATTCAGTTATTTCCCTCGGCCAACGATGCTTTGAGAAATCAGAACGAAATCCTCAGGCTAGCCTTGCAGGGCTAGCCTAGGCCAATATTTGCTATTGAGTTTGGTTCGGCTTAAGGTCAGAGCGTCGCACCGACTGTTTGCGGTCAAGCCAAGTAACGGCCAATAATAAGCAGGTCATCAAGCCTAAAATCAGGTTGCTGCCCCAGATGTTAAATGGGGTATTCCCAGTTTTAATCTCCGCTTCTGCCCGCAACACCCCAAATTCAAATTGTGGCAACTGCGCGACAATGTCGCCTTTGTCATTCATGAGGGCGGTGATGCCTGTGTTGGTGCTTCTTAGTAGGTAGCGACCATTCTCTAAGGCTCGCATACGGGCTATTCCCAGGTGCTGCTTGGGCCCAATACTGGCTCCAAACCAAGCATCATTACTGATGGTTACCATCATGCCGCTGTCCCTGCTTTGTTCTGCTACATAGTCGGGATAAACCACGTCGTAACAAATAAAGGGCGCGATAGAGTAGGCGTGTTGTTCACTTTCTACTTTTAGCCCAAGTTGAGATGTTTGCCCCTGCATGAATTGCGACATGGGGATGTTGAAGAACGACAGTAGAGGGCGCCAGCTATCCGGAAAGGGCATGTACTCGCCGAAGGGAACCAGCTTCCGTTTATGATATAGGCCAGAGCCTTCCCCTAGACCCATAATGGTATTGTGAAAGGCACCTGGGTAGTCTTCGCTTTGTTGTTGTTGATAAGGGATTCCCGAAAGCAGGGCCGTTTTATGTTCTTTGCCAGACTCATCTAGAAACTTGATGTACTCTTTAGCTTGGTGGTGTAACACCGTGATGGCGGTCTCTGGCCATAGAATCACGTCAGCGTCCCAATTCTGCTCGCTGGCTTCCCGGTATTTTTCGAGGGTAGGGTAAATCTCTTCAGCCAGCCATTTTCGCTCCTGTGGAATGTTGCCTTGAATGGCGACCACCTCAATTGGATCTCCATCTGTGGTTGTCCAATTGATTTGAAACAGAATGCCACCTAACAGCCATGGCGCAGTATATAGGGCGACGCCCCACTTAGTCGGATTTGATAGTGTCTTGCTGTTCATGTCCTGTTTTAGACTAGGCAGAAACACAACGGCATAAGCCGCGCTTAACGCCACCAAAAAGCTCACACCATAGACACCTAAGATCGGTGCGTATCCCCCTAGCCAAGTATCAACATGGGGGTCGCCGATGAGTAACCATGGAAAGCCAGTTAAGAACCATGAACGCCACCATTCGCCCAAGGCCCAAATAGCGGCGAAGCTGAGAGGCGCATAGGGTTTGGATTGAAACCACTTTTGAAAGGCCCAGGTTTGTATGGCCAAAAACAAAGCCAGTCCAGCGACGAATCCCAATGTCATAAACGCAGCTAACGCCATGGGTGTGTGACTGTAAAAATGAATACTGACATAAACCCAGCTAACACCGGCGGCAAACAGACCAAAGCCAAACCACCATCCACGCCAAAGTGCTTGCTTTGATGTTAACTGTTGCACGCTCAAATACAGAAAGGCCAGACTAACGAATTGCAGTGGCCATATCTGATATGGGGCAAAGCTGAAAGGGAGTAGCGCCCCTGATGCGAGGGCAAAAAAATGGCCTGGAAAACCAGGCCCTTGAATACGTTGAAGGATTTGAGACAGCATCTTGCTATACATTTTCCGTGCTGATGGCTGGTGTCACTTGCAGTAAATGGATTTGTCGATTGTTCGCATTAACGACTTTGAAGTCAAAGCTGCCGATCGTGAGAGATTCCTCGCAATCGGGTAAGCGTCCAAAATGATCCACCACGATACCGCCGATAGTATCAAATTCATCGTCTTTAAATTGCGTGGCAAAACGTTCATTGAAATCTTCGATTGGGGTGAGTGCTTTGACCATAAACGTGTGGTCATCCACCTGCTTAATAAAGCTGTCTTCTTCATCAAAGTCATGCTCGTCTTCGATCTCACCTACGATTTGCTCTAAAACGTCTTCGATCGTGACAAGCCCAGCAATGCTACCGTATTCGTCGATGACGACGGCCATGTGGTTTCGGGTTGCGCGGAATTCTTTTAACAGAACGTTTAAGCGCTTGCTCTCGGGTACAAAGGTGACTGGGCGGAGAATTTCTTTAAGCCTAAACGCGTCGGTGTTTTCTCGCAGCACTAAGGGTAGAAGGTCTTTGGCGAGCAAAATGCCGAGTACGTCATCATTGTCATCTACGACGGGAAAACGAGAGTGTGCAGATTCAATGATGTTCGGTAAAAACGCTTTAGGAGCATCGTCTGCTTTAACGCAGGTCATTTGAGGGCGTGGGACCATGATCTCACGCACTTGCATATCCGAAACTTGAATGGCCCCTTCCATGATGGATAGGGCGTCGCTGTCTACGATTTGGCGCTCTTCCGCCTCACGTAATATGTGTTTGATTTCTTTGCGGTTTTTAGGGTCACCCGCAAAAATCTTAAGGCTTTCTAACCAGCTAAATATGGACTTACTCGGTCGCTCTTTCATTGTCGTCGTCGATGATGGTGTAAGGGTCATTGATGCCTAAGGTCGCCAAAACTTGGCGCTCAAGAGATTCCATGACCTCGGCTTCATCGTCCTTTATATGGTCGTAACCCATCAAATGCAAGCATCCGTGGATGATCATGTGGGCCCAATGGTGCATCAATGGTTTGTTTTGATCGATGGCTTCTTGTGCAACCACAGGTGCGCATACGATCAGATCCCCGATAGGATGGCCAATTTCATCAAACTGTGCCAGCTCTTCGGGTACTTCAAAGGGAAAGGATAATACATTGGTAGGCTTATCTTTACCGCGATATTGAAGGTTTAGCGCTTGGCTTTCATCGTTATCCACGATCACCACGCACATTTCAGCATCTGTGATGATGCCTTTGAGTGCGGCTTGCGCCCAAGACTGGACGTCACTCTCAGTGGGTAACGTTCCCTGCGTGAATTCGAATTGAACGTCGACCTCAATCATTGGGGCGAGTCTTCAAATTAGATTCACTCTCAGCAGAGTCATCTTTCTGTTTGTTGGCCGCTTGTTCTTCACGCTTCGCTTCCATTTTGGCATCGTGTGCATCATAGGCATCGACGATGCGCTGAACCAATGGGTGTCTCACCACATCTTTGTTTGCGAACTGAGTAAAGCCGATGCCTTCCACATCCTTCAATATATTCATGATGTGGGCGAGGCCAGAGCGAGCGCCCCTAGGCAGGTCGATTTGAGTGACGTCTCCCGTTATCACTGCTTTTGAGCCGAAACCAATACGCGTGAGGAACATCTTCATTTGCTCAGGTGTGGTGTTCTGGCTCTCGTCCAAAATGACGTATGCATTGCTGAGTGTGCGACCACGCATGTAAGCCAAGGGAGCAATTTCAATGACATTTCGTTCCTGTAGCTTGGTGACTTGTTCAAAGCCGAGCATGTCATGCAGCGCGTCATATAACGGGCGCAGATAAGGGTCAATTTTCTGTGCCAAATCACCTGGCAGAAAACCCAGTTTCTCACCTGCTTCGACAGCGGGGCGGACCAGTAGAATTTTTTGTACGTCATCGCGCATCAAGGCTTCCACTGCACAGGCAACGGCTAGATAGGTTTTACCTGTTCCCGCAGGGCCGATACCAAAGTTGATATCGTGGTGCATGATGGTTTTAACGTATTTTTGCTGATTTGGGCCCCTAGGCTTGATGATCAACTTTGGGGTGCGTAACACAATGGGCTTATGATTTGGATCTTCTTTTTGATCTTTCACATGGGCGATTTCAAGGTCAGCTTCTTGAAGAAACAGATGAATAAGATCGCTTCGAATATCCGTTCCATTGTGAGTTTCACGATAGAGCTTTTGAATGATCTGAACCGCGTGATCGACACTGATGGCTTCACCGGCAATCTTAAAGTGGTTGCCACGGTTAAAGATCTTTAACGTGAAGTGCTTGGCGATCTGCTTTATGTGGCTGTCTAAATGGCCGCACAAATTTGCCAGGCGACGAGGGTCGTCAGGCTCAAGGTAAAATTCGGCTTGAGCTGTACGAGGTGTTTTATTTTCAGCTTGGGCTGTAGACATTCAGGTATCGTAACTCTTTTGAGAAGGTGTGTTAAAACACACCTTCTTCTAACAATAGGGTGCCTAACAAACTATTGGAATAGGCGTCCTCAATTCGGGTTTTGACGAACTTGCCAATCAGGCTGTGATCGTCGCAGCGGAAGTTTACTACGCGGTTGTTCTCAGTACGACCTTGTAGTTGTCCCGGGTCTTTCTTGGACACGCCAGTGACCAAAATAGTTTCCACATTTCCAACCATACGGCGGCTGATTTGCTGCGCTTGCTGAGTGATGCGGTTTTGCAGGATCTGTAAACGCTGCTTCTTAACGTCTTCCGGTGTGTCGTCTTCAAGCTCGGCGGCAGGTGTACCCGGACGAGCACTGTAGATAAAGCTAAATGAAGTATCAAAGCCAATTTCAGCAATGAGGTTCATGGTTTGCTCGAAGTCATCGCTGGTTTCACCTGGGAAGCCGATGATGAAGTCGGAGCTGAAGCTAATATCTGGGCGTAACTGCTGAATTCGCTTGAGCTTATCGATGTACATGTCGATCTCATGGCCACGTTTCATGGCGGCAAGAATTCGGTTAGAACCACTTTGTACAGGTAAGTGCAGGTGGCTCACCAATTCAGGCACTTCTGCGTACACATTGATCAGACTGTCGGTGAACTCCACGGGGTGGCTGGTGGTAAAGCGAATTCGGTCGATGCCGTCGATGTCAGCCACCTGAGTGATCAGTTCGGCTAAATCGGCCATCTCACCATCGGTGGTGTCACCGCGATAGGCGTTTACATTTTGGCCTAACAGATTGACTTCTCGAACACCTTGGTCGGCCAATTGTTGGACTTCTTTCATTACATCAGCGAACGGGCGGCTCACTTCTTCGCCCCGCGTATATGGGACGACACAGAATGTACAGTATTTGGAGCACCCTTCCATTATGGATACAAAGGCGCTGGCGCCTTCTACTTTAGGGGCTGGCAGGTGGTCAAATTTCTCGATTTCCGGAAACGTAACGTCTACCACCGGAATTTTATTGGCACTGGCATCGACAAAATCGGGTAGGCGGTGCAGGGTTTGAGGCCCAAAGACCATATCCACTTGGGGGGCGCGTTTTCGAATGGCTTCCCCCTCTTGACTGGCCACGCAGCCACCGACACCAATCACTAGGTCAGGGTTCTTTTGCTTGAGCTTATTCCAACGGCCTAATTCGTGAAATACCTTCTCTTGGGCTTTTTCCCTTATAGAACAGGTATTTAGCAATAAAACATCTGCTTCATCTGGACTATCGACCAGCTCCATGGCATGGGTTTCGCCCAACAAATCAGCCATTCGAGTACTGTCGTACTCGTTCATTTGGCAACCATGGGTCTTGATGTACAGCTTTTTGGCCACTTAGGTTTCACCATCTACACGGAAAAAAGAGGCGCATTATAAACCTATGATCATATTCTGCCCAGACCCAATAAATCCGGCTTTTGCCTAAGGTGATGGACTGATTTTGTTAGTAATGACTTACAAATTGGCAAATGTCTTACACCTTTTGTCGGAATTTGGACTACTTCTTATTCCTGAATGTATTAAAATTCACTTCAGGCACTTGGATGAGGCGACCGCATTCGCCAAGCCCTAGGACGGGGCGTCCAAGGCTAGGCAGTTCAAACTGCTCAGCCACCAACAAAAGGAGAGGTAAAGATGATACAAGAAGGTTATCGTTTGCGTGGGGATGGCACAAATGAAGAAATTGCTCGTCGTCTCCGTGCTGAAATCTCTAAACTGGAAACCCAGCTTGAAAAACTCCATGTAGAGGAGTCCCCACACCGATTTAGCTTGATGAAGACCTATCGCACTATGATAGAGTCGCGCCAAGAATTGCTTAGCCAATTACAATGAAGCAAAAAACGCCCATCGGGCGTTTTTTCGTTTTAGTGCAGTAACTTTTCCAATCGCCTTACTTCGGCCTGAAGCAGCGCGGTCTTCCGTTTCCATTTCTCCAGCTGAGCCGCACTGATTTTATTGGGGTCGTTGAGTACAGAGTTTACATCTTCAGTATTTTTCTCCCCCTGGGATGCCATAAGGCGACTTTGCTGTTCAAACCCTTGGTTACGCATGTCATCCATCCCTAGGGATTGTGCGATTCGATGTAGCCGCTGTTCTTCTAAACGCACATAGGATTCAAGTTGAGTAGGTGAGGCGGTCATGAGTTGTTGTACGGCCTTGGTGATGGCGACCAGGCGCTGGGCGGAAAATTCGCAGCGGCTGGCCAACTGCGCGATCTTGAGTCGCTCATTAGGGTTTTGGCGAATGAACTGCTGCGCATCCTTGATTTGGTTTTGCGTTTCCTCAAACGTGAGGGCGGAGACCTCTTGCGCCCCCAGCTCGGTCGCCAATGCGAGTAATTGGTGAGTATGGTGTAGGTACTTTGCGTCTACCGCTTGCACTTCCAGTGACTTAAGTTGGATCAGTAGTGGCCTTTGTTGACTCAGCGCCTCATCTATATTTTGTTGTTCAACTAGCTGGATGAGGCGTTTCATATCAGAGAGTGCCGACGCGTAGCGTGTAGGGAGTGTTTCGTTAGCCTTTAAGTTATCTAGCAACGCCTTATGTTTCAGCATGGGAGACAAAGTATCTTTGACGATTTTTTTATTGCGCAAGCCTGCTGCAATGTACTCTTGGCTCAGTGCTGCGGCTCGTTTAATTTGATGCTCTTGGCCGGGCACAGATTCCATTTTAGTGGCGTTTTCATATTCTGTTTTGGCATGAGACCAATAAGTGGGCGCGAAAAATGCAAGGTTCTCGGTTAGCCCTGTGCTGAGGGATGCGGTTGCGTTTTGGACTTCGGTACCCGCTTTTTGATGATTTTGAACAGTGGTGTTAGAGCGGCGCTCTATGCTGTCCTGATCAGGTAGGGCGCTACAACCGATCAGACTTAAGGCGCTAGAGAGAAAAAGGATTCGAGTGATGTACAACACAATACGACTTCCCTGGATCTTGTAGCCAACAGCTTAGATGATTTGGCTCTAATATAACACCGCATAGAACATTGGGTGGCAGTTCAGGCCCAAAGTAATGGTAAAGAATGAGAGGACATCGGCAAAAAAAGATTGAGAAGTAAAGATATCACCCATACTATGAAGAGAGGCAGTACGCGCTGACCTTTTGCAGTGGATTGCGGCAAGCACATAATGGAGGCCGATATGACACAGGCAGTAAAACACCCCTTGAAGTGGCGTCTTGCAGATGTACAAGGCGCTGGATATGAACAAGTCAATATAGTACTTCCAGATACCGACTTACCCGCTAATCAAGAGCGTTTGTTAGCGACCGATATTCCTTCCCCCATACCAACCGCCATGGACGTTCATTGGAGCGAAGAAGACGCCCAGCTGTTTTATTTGTTAATCGATAAAATGTTGGACTTAGGCATTAACGAAGGGTGGGAATTACAAAGCCCTGAAATTGTCGATATCTTGCATGTGGTGGCGGCCGCGCACTTTATCGCCCCCTTAGAGTCCGAAGCCTATTTGGCTAAAGATATTTCAACTGTTCTTCAAGAAGTCGATTTGGGCGATTTAGTTGCCATACACACTCAAGATGGATTTAAGAGTGCCATTATTACCGAACTGGATAGCATTGAAGCAACCTGTGTTTTACTTGAAGCCATCGAGATGGAAGACGAGGAATTATCTCTTGATGTCTATGACACACTCGTAGTCAATAAGCACAGTTTACTTCCGGCGGAGTTTGGTAATGTGATACCGGGTGAAGAGGCCACGTTGCATTGAGTTGATGTCACAACGCTGAGGCATTCTTGCTCAGCGTTGTGAGAGGATTTGAATTAGCGACTCAATATCAATTGTACGTCAATGCCTTCACCGCCATCACCCGATGGCGCGACGACCAGATCACCTCCGGTTCGACTCGAAGAGCCTACCGTTCTCTCCAAACCGATATACAATTTCGTATCGTTGCCACTTGCATTAACGTCTTGTTCATTGCCATCAATTTGAAACAAACCGACGGCATCGGTCACAGTAAACTGACTACCTACATTGGATGTTGGGTCCCAGGCATACCAATTAAAGTAACCGTCACACACGGTTGCCCACACGTAGGGTAAGCCACTTGGAACGGCATTGGCCTGCGAGTGCAGTAATGGCGAGCCAATATGGTCGTTGCCATACACTAAAACCGAGTCGTTGTATAAGTGAAACTCAGAGTCATTGCTGAACTGACCGGAATCACCACCCCACCCATTATTGCTTGGACTGTTGCCAATATGCAGGCTGTAATGATGAGGATTTTGTATGCGAGTGCCGACTTGTAAGCGCGACCAATCTTGCATATCTACTTCTATGACTAGGCCGTTGGTTGTGCTGATGACATTTACGTCATTACTAAGAATGGGGCTACACGAGGGCGTAATGGTACCGCTGTCGATATCAAGATAGCACATGCTACTGTAGCTCACATTGGGGCACTGCACATTCGCAGGCGTTTTTCCGAGCGGGGCGGGGGCGATCATCTCCCCGTGCGCGATCGCCGTACAAATCAGCAAAATGAGTGTGAGGATTTTCATGTATTCTCCTTTTCAATAATCCCAATCCGATCTGGATTTAAAACTATAACCAAGAAGAAGGAAGGCGCATGGCCAATCGAGTCATCCATCATATAAAGATCAAAAATAATGAATATCGACGGTAGGGGTCTGATAAAAAAGGTTGGAGGACATTGACGAATGCGAATATCCTAGCGCCGTTTTGACGCTAGGATTGAATGGTTTATAGGGACAGTTGCTGATACAAATCTTTCACTTTTGTTTGTAACGAAGGTGCTGTGACGTCGTTGGGGGCGATCGCATCGCCCGCGAGTATATTCACCTTTGACCAAAAACGTTTTGGCCGTGTAGTTAAGGCATGTCCATCTTTATGGCTGAAGAAACTGCCCCAAAGCCCTTCTAATGCCATCGGGATGACGGGTACAGGGGTTTCGCCAATAATGCGCTCAATACCGTTTTTAAATTCTTCAATTTCTCCTGACTGGGTTAACTTTCCTTCAGGAAAAATACACACCAGTTCGCCTGCCTCTAACTCTTCTTTGATTCGCTTGAATGCGTTCTCATAGGTATCGCTATCCTGCTTAGGAGAACATATCGGAATCGTCTTGGCGATTTTGAAAAAGCGCTTTAAGCCTTTCATTTCTGCAATGCTTTTATCCATGACGAAACGTATCGGACGATGATGGCAACCAGCCAAAATGAGCGCATCAACGTAGCTCACATGATTGCACACTAATACAGCTGGCCCGTCATCAGGAATTTTATCCAAGTCTTTGTGGGAGACTCGATACATGGTATGAGTGAGCATCCAGATAAAAAAGCGCAGTGCAAACTCAGGAACCTGCTTATAAACGTAGGACGCCACAAAAATATTTAATACGGCGAGAATTAAGAAGTATTGAGGTAATGTGACATCCAATACGCTTAGCAAAAGAATACTGATAATGGCACTGGCTACCATGAATAAGGCGTTTAACACATTGTTTGCCGCGATGATCTGAGCGCGATTTTTTTCTTCACTTCGGTTTTGAATAAGTGCTTGTAACGGCACAACAAAAATACCACCGAACGCACTAATCATGGCGATATCAAACATCAAGCGCCAATGATTTGAATCGCTTATAAACGTCAATGCAGTCATGTCCGATTTGATATTTAAATTTTGACAAGCAAAGAACAAGTCGATACCGAAGAGGCTCATGCCAAGGGAGCCAATTGGCACAATGCCCAGTTCAATTTTATGGCCTGATAGGCGTTCACATAAAAGAGAGCCGAGAGCGACCCCTAAAGAAAATAGTGTAAGAAGCAATGTGACAATTTGCGTGTTGCCACCTAAATAGTCACGGGCAAAATTTGGAAATTGAGTGAGATAGCTAGCACCCAAAAACCAAAACCAGCTGATGGCCAGAATAGAAAGATAGACGGAGCGAGTCTGTTTGGCTTGAGACAAGGTGTTTTTGATCTCGCTAATCGGGTTCCAGTTCATCACCAAACTTGGGTTATTTGCCGGTGCATTAGGAATATATCGACTCGTTGCATAGCCAAATAATGAAAATGCAACCAAACCCAAAGCGATCCAGAATTTTGCTTGCTCAAGATCAAATAGCAGGCCGGCTGTGATGGTGCCACCCAGTATGGCCAAGAAAGTGCCCATTTCCACTAAGGCATTACCGCCCACCAACTCCTCTTCTTTTAAATGTTGCGGAAGCAACGCAAATTTTACCGGGCCAAACAATGCCGATTGCAAACCCATCAAAAACAGTAGGGCCAATAGAATGATTGGATTATCGAGAAATAATGCGGTGGCAGCCAAACCCATGATAAGAATTTCTAATGCCTTGACGTAGCGAATGAGCTGAGACTTCTCATGCTTATCTGCGATCTGACCGGCAATAGGTGAGAACAAGAAAAACGGAAGAATGAACAAGCCTGCGGCTAGATTGGTATACAGAGCGGTATCTTCTTGCGCCGCTAATCCGCCAAAAGTAATTAACAGTAGCAGGGCATTTTTGAATAGGTTGTCATTAAATGCCCCAAGCGCCTGAGTCACAAAATAGGGTAAAAAACGTTGGCTGCTCAATAAAGCAAATTGGCTATGTGATTTTGACATGGTCCCTCCTATTTAGCCTTCCATGAAAAGAGAAAATGATTCAGCAGTGAGGTGATCATACTGTCCCCACTCACCGATTCTTTTGCAAACAACTTGTCGTCCACCGATAACGCACAGATACCGTGGACGCTGGCCCAAATGACTCGGGACGCTTCGTGACGGTCGTCCTCGCTGGCATTGGGGTTAAGTGATGCTAGGCAGTGCTCGATCATATCGAATAGTCGATTGATTCGATTCCACTGCCATTCTGGAATGTCTTCGTCTTCTTCTAAGTGATGCTCAAATAGTATTTGCCATTGGTAAGGGTGACGTTGGGCGAAGTCTAAGTAGGCGTGAGCAAACCGGTGTAATTTCTCTTCATCTGACTTTGCTTCGTCCATGACATGAGATAAGCCATCGGCAATGGTATCTAAGGTACGAGCATTGGCCGCTAGGATCAGCTTGGCGTAGCTGCCGAAAAGATTGATCAGGGTGCCTGGGGAGTAGCCTACTGCCTTGGCAAGCTTTCGCAGGCTCAACTGGTCGGCAGGCGCCTCTTGTAAGCAGGTGTGGACATGGCTCAACACAAGGTCTGTGAGCTCTTCCGGGGTGTGATCTTTACGTCTTGCCATTTTGAACACCGTTAAAAATACTTGACTATTGGATAGCGATGGCTATCATTCTGAACGCTGTTCACAATAATACCTTTATTTTGAACAGTGTCTATTATTTTTTGTCTTTATTTTGAACGATGTTCAATTTGGTGGGCATCAGGGAGAATTTGTATGAAATGGAATGGCATAAAAGGTGGTGTCACCGCTGTGGTAACGCGCATGACGAAGCACGCCCTAAAATCCCCTTTGCGGGCTTGTCTTGGTGGCAGCGTGTTGTCTTGCCTGAGCTTCATGGCCTCATGGAGCCATGGTGCGGGCCTGCTGACGCCGGTGGGGGAGGCGTCACCTTTGCAAATGGCCAGCCATATCGTGGATGTGGAAATACAGGATGGTTTCGTGGTGACTCGAGTGGATCAAGTCTTTAGGAACCCTGGAACATACACCACGGACGCACACTACCGCTTTCCCCTCCCTTCTAATGCGTCCGTGGGGCAGTTTACTTATTGGGTCATGGGTCAGGCCATTCATGGTGAGGTGGTGGAAAAACCCCTTGCGCAGAGAATTTATCAACAGGAGAAAGCGCAAGGGCGAAAAGTGGCACTGAGTGAACAGCAAGGTTACCAGCATTTCGATATGCGTGTGGCCAACATCCAACCAGGAGAGGATGTGAGGCTACAGTTGGTTTACCTTCAGCCGGTTGAAATGGACCATGGTGTAGGGCGCTATGTGTATCCACTGGAAGACGGCGCCACAGACGAGGTGCAAAGATCGTTTTGGACGATGGACGAACAGGTTCGTGAGCAGTTCCAGTTCAATGGCCGCATTCGCAGCGGCTACCCAGTGGACGCCGTTCGTGTGGCAAGCCATGCAGAGGCTCAAGTACAACAGATCAGCGCGCAAGAATGGCAATTAACCTTAGGGGCCGTTTTGAATACTGGAATAGATGTGCAGCAGGAAGATTCCACACTTAAGCCGCTCATTCAATTTGATGAAGGCTCAAAAGGGCAGACAGAGGGCGCTGCCACCGCGCCAGCGAACATGCAGCTGAATAGGGATGTGGTGTTTTACTGGCGTTTACAGCCGGGTGCTCCCGGAGGCCTAGATGTGGTGGCGCAAAAACCGTCTGCGCTGGAGCGTGGCACCTTTATGATGACGCTAACGCCCGCAGATGATTTAAGCAAAATTCAACGGGGCACAGACTGGACATTGGTGCTGGATATATCAGGTTCGATGCAAGGTAAGTTTGCCACTTTGTTGGAAGGTGTGCGTCGAGGTGTTAATAAGTTTAACCCGCAGGATCGCGTAAGAGTGATTTTGTTTAACGGCCGTGCGCGTAACTTGACGCGAGGGTATGTGCAAGCCACACCAGACAACATGGCGACCTTAGTTACGCAGCTTGAAGGCATTCAGCCGGATGGCAGTACCGATTTAATGGACGCTGTAAAAATGGCACTTACCGACATCGATGCGGATCGAACCTCGGCCATCTGGTTAGTGACAGACGGGGTCGCCAATGTGGGTGAAACGCATCAGCGCGCCTTTATTAAGCTACTCAAGAAAAAAGACATTCGTTTGTTCACGTTTATTATGGGTAACGGGGCAAACAGACCGCTGTTGAAAGGATTGAGCAAGGCCTCCAATGGTTTTGCAATCGAAGTGTCGAATAGTGACGACATGCTAGGTCAGCTGGAAAAAGCCGCATCTAAAGTCAGTCATGCTGCCATGCACGATATTCAAGTGACGTTTAATGGGTTAAAGGTGAGCGATGTTGAACCGCAAACCATTGGCAGTTTGTATCGCGGTCAGCAGTTACATTTGTTTGGTCACTATTGGAAAGCCGGCAAAGGCGAAGTGGTGGTTAAAGCCAAGGTGAGTGGTCAAAAGATTGAGTACCGTATACCGGTGGTGTTACCTGACGTCTCAACGGATTACCCTGAGTTAGAACGCATGAGAGCGTTTGCTCAGATTCAACGACTGATGGATGAGCAAGAGCAGTTTGGTGAAGATGCAGATCGCAAGGAGGCCATCATCGATCTGGCAAAAGACGCGTCTCTTGTGACCGCATACACCTCCATGATCGTGTTGGAAGAAGAGCAATTTGAGCGTCATGGTATTCAGCGCAATAACGCCAAACGCATTGAAGCCGAAGAACAGGCTCGATCCAAGCGCAGTCAAGGTCCCGTTTCGCAAAACAATCAAGCGAATCATCATCCCACGTTAGCCCAACCTCGCGCACATCTCGGGGGAGGAGTAGCAATTGACCCTTGGTGGATGGTGTTGGTCATATTGGTTTTAGCTTCTAGAAAGCGCATGTCTAAATTGATGAGTTAGCGCCATCCTGGGTGGCATGGGTATACCCATGTCGCCCCTAATATAAAAATGCTATCTATTTTTAGTGGATGAATTGATGCGCCTCTCTCGCATCGCTCGGCAGCTGTACGCGTACGTGTTACCCATCGCAATGGCTCATTTAAAAACGGAATATCATAATGAAACGAACACTTACTTTTATATTCGCCTTTTTAACTTCTCATGCTTACGCCTTTGAAGAATTCGTTCAGGATCATGACGGTGGCGAAACTGTGGTAATGACTTCTCTTGGTAATGCCAACACGGCCTCAAAAAGCATGGTAGACGGTGTTGAGATAGAGTACGAACACGATGTCGATCACTTCAACGCCTCGATGGATCATTATTCAGAGCTAACGCATGATGTTTTGATTGGGCTTGGTGTTAATCGGATGGTACTAAGTGAGGGCGGTAATGCCCGTGTAACCAATGAAATTAGATTTGACATTATTTCTCATCATGGCCCTGAAGCCGTGGCGGCCTATGTTTCTTATGCAGACAGGGAGGACGAGCGCCATGAGGTGGCGTTTGGCCTAGAAAAGGAACTCAAATTATCATCATTGTCTTCAACTGATGGTGTTTTCAATCTTAGGTTAGGCATCAATGAAAGCAACGATGAAGTTGAGGGTGGTGACTATTTACGTGCGGGCTATTCATTCAGAACATTATTGATGAGTAACATACAGATCAAGGCCAGTGTCAGTGGGCAGCTTGAGCGGGATGTAAAATACAATGAGACGAATCTTGTTGTTAGCTCTGGCCCGACGATTTCGACAGGCATAGGTATGGCTTATCGGGTGACTTCTGGTGTGTTTTTTAATATCGATTATGTCCATGTTCGCACCGACGCCAAGCAATCTAACGGATGGGCGGCCACAACGACGTCAGATACAAACCTTCTATCGGCTGAATTGATGCTGGTGTTCTAAACGAGCGGCTCCTTTGCACTATCCTTCTGGGGTATCGAGAACGGTCTTCAGGCTAGACTAGCTGGGCATTACCATGGTTAGAGCGTAGAGCATTTAAAGAGGTTATCGACAGGACAAAAAGATATTTCTGTACAGATTTTAAAAACGGATTAATGTCCGCACACAAATTGCCCTGCGGCATGGATTCGGCAACGCGGTCGAATGTGCGTCATAAAGGCGGTTGTCTAACCTATACACGCTCACTTTTTAGGAGATATCATCTCAGATGATTGCACAGCCTTTAGACTACTATGATGCCAATGCCTTTAACCGCATGAAAACCTTTGCCGAAGACAAGGACACTCCCTGTCTTGTGGTGGACCAACAAGTCTTTCGTCAACAATTGGATCAACTACAGGGGAATTTCCCATACGCCAAGGTGTACTACGCCATTAAAGCGAACCCAATGCCTCAGTTGCTTGAAATCCTGAAGGAAAAAGGATGCTGCTTCGATGTGGCCTCGCGTTATGAGTTAGATAAAGTTCTGGCATTGGGCGTCACTGGAGACCGTGTTAGCTATGGTAACACCATTAAAAAATCGAAAGACATTCGTTACTTTTTTGAACACGGTGTAACTTTGTTTGCGTCAGATTCAGAAGCAGATTTACGCAATATAGCGAAGGCTGCGCCTGGGGCGAGGGTCTATATTCGTATCCTTACCGAAGGAGCACAAACTGCCGACTGGCCGTTGTCTCGTAAATTTGGTTGCCAAACCGATATGGCGTTGGACCTATGTTTGCTAGCTCGAGATTTAGGCCTAGTACCTTACGGCTTGTCGTTTCATGTGGGTTCTCAGCAACGGGATATTGGCGCTTGGGATTCTGCCATCGCCAAGGTGAAGGGTATTTTTGAGCGCCTTAAGGATGAAAACGAGCTTGAACTTCAGATGATTAATTTAGGGGGCGGATTTCCTGCAACCTACATTAGTCGTACCCGCGACTTGGAAACCTATGCCGCCGAGATCACTCGCTTTTTACAAGAGGACTTTGGCGACGATTTTCCAGAAATCATACTGGAGCCAGGTCGCTCGCTTGTGGCAAATGCGGGATTGTTGGTGAGCGAGGTAGTGCTAGTTAGTCGAAAAGATCGCAATGGTTTACACCGTTGGGTGTATACGGATATTGGTAAGTTCGGTGGCTTAATCGAAACCTTGGATGAAGCCATTAAGTACCCACTATATGTGGAAAAATTAGGTGAAGTAGAGGAAGTGGTGATTGCTGGACCCACTTGTGATAGTGCCGATATTTTATACGAGCACTACAAATACGAATTGCCCCTAAACCTATCAAGTGGCGATCGCATGTATTGGTTTTCGACCGGAGCCTATACCACGACTTACAGTGCCATCGAATTTAACGGGTTCCCTCCGTTAGCCTCGTACTGCATTTAAACCAAAAAGAGCGCGATGCGCTCTTTTTGATTTGTACCGGGTATAGACTTGTTTATTCGATAATTGGCGCCTAGTGCTTAGTCAAAATCGCTGTCTTCATTATAATGTTAACTTCGCTACTAATCTTAAAAATGTCACTTAAATTGATAACCGTTGCCATGACCCAATAGGCGATTTTTTCATTCTTAATTAGATGGTAGAGATATATTTCATCCTCACCCATGAATTTACGTTTATATACCCGATAAGAAACTGGGTGGTTTGAATTAGTGAGGTAACTGCCTTTTTTCAGGGTGCTAAAGTTTCTACTAGGGGTCGATTCGCGGAGAGTCTTCTCCATTCCCGACCAATAAAACTCATCATCGAATCCGCCAGGTTGTTCATCGGCTGTTAATAAATACACTAGCTGCTCTCCAGCCCAGCCACATATGATTTCATCTTCCTCTGAGTAGGCAGGAAAAATTTGGAACGTGAGATCTAGGGATTCAGGAAGTTCAACACTGAGGTGTTTTTCGATATTAACTTTCAAACTATAGTCCATCGAAATGAATGTTTTTATTAGATGTTGAGTATGTTGGAGCGAGGCGACGTTTCAGTTTAGCGGAACTTCACACCGTTTAAATAAGGCATTTATCGGGTGTGAAGTAATGAGGTGTAAACTAACGTTCGATCGCTAACGACACGCCCATGCCTCCGCCGATGCAAAGGGTCGCTAAACCTTTTTTCGCATCGCGTTTTTGCATTTCATGTAGCAAGGTTACCAACACACGACAGCCGGAGGCACCAATCGGGTGGCCCAATGCGATGGCGCCGCCATTCACGTTTACCTTGTCAGCATCCCAGTTGAGTTCTTTACCCACAGATAAAGACTGCACCGCAAAGGCTTCATTGGCTTCGATTAGATCCACATCGTTCAGAGTCCATCCAGCTTTCTCTAGGCAGCGCTGAGTGGCCGTGACAGGGCCGATGCCCATGATGGTTGGGTCGACACCGGCATTCGCATGGCTCTTGATGGTGGCCAAAATAGGCAGGCCGAGCGCCTCTGCTTTTTCCTTGCTGGCCAACATGACGGCGGCGGCACCGTCATTTAATGACGATGCGTTTGCTGCGGTCACCGAACCGTCTTTTTTGAACGCTGGGCGCATGCCCGCTAATTTTTCTGTGGTGATACCTGCGCGTGGGCATTCGTCTTTGGCGAATACAACATCATCGCCTTTGCGTTGAGGAATGATCACTGGAATGATTTCGGCGTCGAATTTACCGGCTTCTTGTGCGGCGACGGCTTTGGCTTGTGATGCCGCTGCAAATTCGTCTTGTGCTTCACGGGAAACATCGAATTTCTCGGCAAGGTTTTCGGCCGTGATGCCCATGTGGTAATCATTGAAAGCATCCCACAAGCCATCATTGATCATGGTATCTACCATGGTGATTGGGCCCATGCGCTGTCCTGTGCGGGAGTTTGGCATGACGTGGGGCGCGTTACTCATGCTTTCCTGACCGCCTGCAATAATAATATCGGCATCGCCACAGGCGATGGCTTGAGCCGCAAGGTGTACGGCTTTTAAGCCTGAGCCACAGACCTTGTTGATGGTCATGGCTGGAGTGTGAATGGATAGACCGGCATGAATAGCGGATTGACGAGCCGGGTTTTGTCCTGCGCCTGCGGTCAGCACTTGACCGAAGATTACTTCATCGACCAACTCAGGTTGCACACCAGAGCGCTCAATAACGCCTTTAATAATCTGACTGCCGATTTCGACGGCGTTTAATGGGGCTAATGTGCCTTGGAAGGCTCCGATAGCACTGCGGCCAGCGGCCACAATTACAACGTCTTTCATTGATTCTCTCCTCGTTGACCTGATGAACGGCAGACCAGATAGCTAAGGCCTGTATCGATTGTAAATCCTGAGTGTCGCTTAGATTTTTCAATGTGAGTGTTCAGGTGGCGCGCAGTTTAGCCGTTTTGCGACCTTTTGGTAAGAGTATAGGCGGGTGCGACAGAGGGGCCAGTCCATTCAATGGAATGGACTGGTGCTGAACTCTATAAGTAGTCAGAGATTTTAAATCCTAAACCAATTCTACGCTGATACAGGTCGTACTCAATGAGGTTATGTCCATATCCCTCATAGTATTGTAAGAACCCCCTTACCCTAGGGGTCACGGGAAAGTTCCATTCCAGTTCGACCCAGCCTCGGTTGTTATCTGCTTGAAAGTTGTTTCCTAGACGCAGCAACGCAGAAAACCGTTTCCATTTTTTAAGCCAAATAAAATTACCGTAGCCAATGTAGCTATGAATGTCCGGGTTGTCGTTATCCGTAGGATCTTCTGGATCGGCTTTGCTGGTTTCGGGCAAACGCCACCAGGGCTCTACCCCATAAATTGAATTGCCGTCGGCATGATAAAAACCGGCAATGAGGCGATTCCAGCTGCGAGAAAACTGCTGGTACTGGCCATTGCTTTGGTGGTTTAGGGATAGCTGAACGCGATTAATATATCCCCAGTTTGGTGTGAACTGATAGATGAGTTCGGGCTCGTGGTTAGTTTCTCTGAAAGGACGAGACAGTTTACTATTGTAGACCTGCCAATAAGACTTGTTCGTGTAGGCGACAAAGAGCTTGTGTCGATTGGCTTTGTCAAATTTATAAATCTGGTATTTCAGACTGATTTGAAAGATGGCTTCCCAATGCTGAAACCCAGGCCACTCCTCTCCCAAAATATCCGCGTAAGGATCTTCGTAAGTGGATTGCATGTAGGCGAAGGGCATTATGTAATTGGGGCGATGAGGAAGAAACACAAAAGGCAGTGATGCCGCTTTATTTTCAATAATGTCCTTACGAACGATGGCTTCTTTTAAGGCGATGACATCTTCGTCATTAGCCTCCTCTGGCGTGTCAGCCAGTTGTTTTAAAACGGCTTCTTCTTTGACAGAGATCTCGGGTAACTCAAATTGATTGAGCTCTTCGTTTGTAAGAATATCCTGGTCAGCCTCTTCGGCTAAAGCGACATGAACAGGCGCGAATAACAGGCAAACTAAGGCGACAATATACTTAAGCATCACTTTCACTATTATCTAAAGTGGATTTAAGCGCTGACATGGCTTCATCATTAGGCTGATTAATAATCCCTGCCTCGCACACAATTGCATCGATCAGTGCATGTGGCGTCACGTCAAAAGAAGGGTTAATTGCTTGGCAGTTTAGCGGTGCAATGGGGTTCCCTTTGGTGTGTGTGACTTCTTCCATCGGTCTGTGTTCGATTGGGATATCTTCACCACTGCTTAGTTGCCAATCAAAGGTTGATGTGGGAGCCACCACCATGACTTTCATGCCATGATGTTTTGCGAGTACCGCTAGATTGTACGTGCCTACCTTGTTGGCCACATCGCCATTGGCGGCAATGCGGTCGGCACCGACGATCACCCACTGTATATGCCCTTGACGGAATAGTTGTCCGGCTGCGCCTTCTGTAGACAGAGTGACGGGTATGCGATCTTGCATGAGTTCCCACGCAGTTAATCGGGACCCTTGCCACCAAGGTCGGGTTTCGCCGGCATAAACCTGTTGAATCTTACCCAAGGCGTGAGCACTGCGAATCACACCTAAGGCGGTTCCGTGGCCGCCTGTGGCCAGTGCTCCCGCGTTGCAATGGGTATAGATCTGGCTGTTTGCCTGTATGAGCGAGGCGCCCAGCTCGCCCATCTTCAGGTTGTTATCCACATCTTGTTGGTGAATCTCAATGGCAAGATGCTCAAGTTTTCGAATTTGCTCGTCTACGGGCAGAGTCGAGTGGCCTTTCCAGCAGTCTTCCATTTTCTTCAGCGCCCAAAATAAATTCACAGCAGTGGGACGAGATGCTGCAAGGGTAGAAAGGGCTGAGGTTAAATCCAATGACGGCTGGGTAGACTGGTGCTTGGCGGCCAGAACAACACCGTAGGCCGCTGCGATACCAATGGCAGGTGCTCCTCTGACCACCATATCGGTAATGGCTTGTGCCAGGTCTTCGAATTGATAATAGCGATTGTATTCCACTTTGTGAGGCAACACCCGCTGATCAAGCATATCAACGCAATCACCCAGAAAGCGTACAGCACAAAAGGGTTGTTGATTCAGCGTGGTTAAACGTGGGTCTAGGGAATTCATGGTGCGCCTCAGTTTGAATTGACGCGATTATACCTTGAATTCGTTAACGATGGATTTCAATTGTTCTGCTTGTTCAGATAGTTTCGTAGTGGCGTCTGCGGTGGACTTAGCATCATCAACTGTTTGCTCAGAAAACTCGTTGATGCGTACAATATTCTTACTGACTTCCTCCGCCACTGAACTTTGTTCTTCTGCACTGCTGGCGACCAATAAATTCATTTCGTTTATGGTGTGAATTGAGCCGAGAATAGATTGCAGCGAATCACCGGTTGTTTGAGATTGCGAAACAGAATGGAGGGCTTTGTCTTTGGATTTCTCCATGACTTGAACCGCGCGCTCGGCCCCGTTCAGCAGGCTGTTAATAATATTTTCAATTTCATCTGTACTTTGTCCGGTGCGTCCAGCTAGGGTTCTCACCTCGTCGGCGACGACGGCAAATCCACGCCCTTGCTCACCGGCGCGGGCCGCTTCGATGGCTGCGTTTAGGGCCAATAGATTGGTCTGATCGGCGATGCTGCGAATATCCTGCGATGCACTGGCAATTTTTTGTACTTCATCAGATAAGGTTTGAATGACCTGTCTAGCGCTTTCAATTTCCTCCGCGAGACTACTGATGGCTGAAATATTATCACTCACCACCTGTTGTCCATTTTGAGATTCGTGATCTGCTTTATCTGTGGCTTCTGACGCTTGCCCAGCGTTGCGAGACACTTCTTCTGCGGTTTGTGCCATTTCCGTCACCGCCGTCGCCACTTGCTGAATTTCATGTTGCTGATCTTCGATGCCTTGTCGCGTGTGATGAGCGATCTTGGCGACGTCTTCGGTTCCTTTCGTGACGCCCAGTGATAGATTAGCGAGCACCTTGATCATCAGTTGGAGGTGAGTGACAAAGGCGTTAAAGCGATTGACCAATATGCCAATTTCATCCTTAGATTTGGTCTCCAAGCGCACGGTAAGGTCGCCTTTTCCCGTGGCCATACCTTCTAATTCTTTGATGATTCGGTTTAGGTTGCTGGTAATGGTTCTGGAAATAAACCAAGCGGCCAAGCAGAGAATAATGGTGACAGTCACGCCCAGTACTTCGCCAGTAAATAGAGCGATTTGACTCTCTTCTTTTGCGTTATTGAGCCGGGCGCTAAAGTCGTTTAAGGCTTCTTGGCGGAACTCTTTTAATTGATGGGTGAAAACATCGTAATGACCGTGCATGGCTTGCGCCATTTTACCCATTTCAGATAGCTCGATACTGCCTTCGATCATACCGAGGGTGAGCGTCTCTGCACTGTTCATGTAGCGACGTAGGCCTGCCTTGAGGGTTGCGATGTCGTCTACGTACAGTGTTTCCAGTTGTGCGATTTCGTCGAGATAAGCCACCACATTCTTTTCGTGCCTTTGCGCCTCGGAGACTAAGTCGCCGTCGCCTTCCGAAATGGCGGTTTGCATCGCCGACCGCGCTGAAAACAGTTCAAGCCAGACCTTGCCCGTTTTGTCTAGAATCGGAAAGTTCACTTCCTGAATCTTGCTTAGACGCATGTCGTTGGCGCTGGCAGCCTTGTAGTTGTAGGCCAAATAGCTGATGAAGCCGAGCCCACCGATCACGGCAATGGCGAGAATCTTATACTTTAGAGACAGTGCGGAAAAAAAATGCATGGCTATCCGTAGCAGGTGAGATTATTCGGTTCCTATATTGGGTTTAGTCGAGGCCATGGGGTCTTTCAAGTGAGTGAGCACTTGAATGGAGAAAAACTTACATGGGGTGAAACGAAAACGTCACAAAGTGCGGTTTTGGCCAGTCTTTATGGATGATATGGCAAAGATTAGCCCTAGCTTAGCTAGGGCTATGGCCTTAGGCTACTTGGACTGGAATCGCGTTGGAGGTATGGCTCACTTCATTGCCATCCATTAGGTAAATGAGGCGGGGCTTGAAGTTTTCCAGTTCTGCTTCGCTGTACATGCTATAGGCACAAATGATGACGCGTTGACCCACATCAGCCAAGTGAGCAGCTGCGCCGTTGACCGAGATGATTCCGCTGCCTTCCTCTCCCCGAATGGCGTAGGTGGTGAAACGTTGACCATTTTCAATGTTATAAATCTGAATTTGCTCATTTTCGCGAATGCCTGCCATATCCAGCAAGTTTCCGTCGATGGCGCAAGAGCCTTCGTACTCCAACACCGCGTGAGTCACTCTGGCTTGGTGCAGTTTGGCTTTTAACATGATTGATTGCATGGTCGATCCTTAAGTCGTATCACTAGATGAGTCTTACGGCTCATCCCTCCGAGGGGTGAATATAAATAAGCCCAATCGCACGTTTTAGGGTGTCGGATTGGGCTTACGTATGAAACAGGGTTGTTACAGGGTTGGGGCGGTGACTCTGAGGTTATCTATGAGTCGGGCTTTGCCCAAAATGGCGGCCACTAATACCACTAAGTCGGTATCGTCGGCGTCTGCCACGTCTAGGGTGGTGGCCTCTCTAACTTCTAAATAGTCTGGGTCAAAGCCTTGCTTAGCGAGTTCTTTTTTACCGTCTTCGCACAGTTTTGCAAAATCTTTCGAGCCTTGACTGATCGCTTCACAGATCTCGGTCAAAATACGGTAAATATGGGCAGCGGTTGCTTTTTCTTCATCGCTTAAGTAATTGTTACGCGAACTCATGGCCAAACCACTTTCTTCACGGCAGGTTTCAACACCAACGACATCAAATGGCAGGTTTAGGTCACGAACCATTTTGCGTACAACGGCGAGCTGTTGAAAATCCTTCTCACCGAAAAACGTGGCATCCGGTGCGACCATGTGAAACAGTTTCATTACGACCGTTGCCATTCCATCGAAGTGGCCGGGGCGGCTGTTTCCACATAGGCCTTCGCTCACCACGGGTACGTGTAGGGTGGTTTGCTCGTCCTGGCCGTCAGGGTACATTTCGTCCACTGACGGGTAGAACAATAGATCACAATCTCGATCGATAAGGTGTTCTTTGTCGGCTGAAAAGGTTCGAGGATAACGGCCTAGGTCGTCGATATCGTTGAATTGCAGTGGGTTAATAAAGATGCTGCAAACGACGTAATCGCACTCTTCAGAGGCCTGATCAACTAGCATCATGTGACCTTCGTGTAGGTTGCCCATGGTGGGGACGAACCCGACACGTTTGCCTTCGGCTTTGGCCTTGCGAACTTCGGCTTGAAGTTCGCTTACGGTTTCTACGACTTTCATTATTTAAATCCGTGCTCAGGTCCTGGGAATGCCCCTTGTTTCACTTCTTGAGCAAAGGCTTCGAAGGCTTGCTGAATCGTACGGCCTTCAACCATGTAGTTTTTCACGAACTTTGGAATGTGGCCAGGATTCATGCCTAGCATGTCATAACAGACTAACACTTGGCCGTCGGTGTCCGCACCAGCGCCGATGCCGATTACGGGAATGCTCACGCTTTGTGTGAGTGTTTTGGCCAGTTCGCTTGGAACGCATTCAAGAAGTAAAACGTCGGCACCGGCCTCTTCCATGGCTTTGGCATCCGCCAGCATTTGTTTCGCCGCGGCATCTTCGCGGCCTTGAACTTTATAACCACCAAATTTGTGAACGTACTGGGGTGTTAAGCCTAAATGGGCACAAACTGGAATGCCACGTTCGCTCATCATTTGAACTGTATCGACCAGCCAGGCACCACCTTCGAGCTTGACCATTTCAGCTCCTGCTTGCATGAGAGCGGCTGCACTATCCATGGCTTGCTCCGGCGTGGCATAACTCATAAATGGCAAGTCAGCCATGAGGAGCGCGCCTTGGTTGCCTTGTTTAACGGCGGCGGTGTGGTAACACATGTGCTCTAAAGAAACCGGCACTGTGCTGTCTTGACCTTGCAGTACCATGCCGAGGGAGTCACCCACGAGCAATACTTCAATACCTGCCGCGCTGGCTAGGTGAGAGAAGGTGGCATCGTAAGCGGTGACAACCGCAAACTTGCGTTGATCGTGTTTACACTGATGTAGGGTGTTTATGGTGGTTTTGCTCATAAAGCACACTCTTAAGTTCGTTAAGGGGCGTATAGTCCGGATTTACACTCGGAAGTCAATTGGCATTTTTGACCGTATCCAAGTCGTTTTTTACCCGTTCCAAGTATCGCTTTAGAGGTTCTGCTCCCGGGATTAAAAGGTCCGGGGCTAGTTCCGCCAGAGGGTACAATACAAAACTACGCTCAGTGAGGTAGGCATGTGGAACGGTCAGTCTCGGAGTGTGAATCTCTGCCACTCCGTACAGTAGTAAATCCAAATCTAGGGTGCGCTCGCCCCAATGGCGTTGGCGCACTCGCCCCTGCTTATGCTCAATGTGCTGTAACAGATCTAACACATGGTGGGCTGCCAAGTGAGTTTTGGCTTCGACCACGGCATTAATGTAATCCGGCTGATCTTGTGGGCCGACCGGTTTACTGTGATACAGGGCGCTGGCCTTTACGTCAAACAACTGGGTGTGCTGTCTTAACGTATCAATGGCCCGCTGGGCTTGTTGAATGGGCTCACAAAGGTTGCTGCCCACCCCAATGTATATGGTGGTAAGTTGTGTCATGGAGTATCACTGTGGTTGACGGCGACGTGGACCACGACCCGAGTGACGGCGTTTTGCACCAGTCGACTCTCTATGTCTGCCCGCTTTTTTCGGGCGATGATCTTTTGGATTCTCTTGTTGGTAACGGGTCCACCAAGAACCCGCCCCGTTGAGCGCTTCACCCGCTTGTTCGCGCAATAGCAAGAAATCATAGGCTGCGCGGAAACGTTCATGCTGGTAAACGCTCTCAATTTGTTTCGGGGTACGTTTCACTAAACGGCGTTGCATATCCCATATGTCTCGAATTGCGATGACGAAACGCTTAGGAACGGCCGTTCTGTGTTGCTGCTGCGCTAGGACTTCTGTGGCAGCTTGATGCATCGCAGGGGTCGCCGGCACCCCTTGTTGTTCAAGGGTTTTGGCCGTTTCGATCATGCAAGGCCACAGGAAAACGGCATAGATGAATGCAGGTGTCAGGGATTTACCTTGGGCAATGCGCTCATCACTGTTTTTGAAAGCCTCGACTAAAAGAGTGCGATACAGGGTGTTATCGTCGATACACTGTTGGGTGTGAGGGAACAATTGAGCAAATAATCCATAGCGTTCTAATAGCTCAAAGGTTTCCATGGCCTGACCAGCCATAAAGAGTTTTAGCACTTCCTCAAACATACGGGCCGCTGGAATGTCTTTTAATAGACTAGCGAGCTCGGGGATGGGTGACAGTGTATTCTCTTCAATCTTGAACCCCAACTTGGCTGCGAAGCGAACGGCTCGTAGCATGCGCACAGGATCTTCGCGGTAGCGCGTCTCGGGGTCGCCAATCAGTTTGATGACCCCTGCATTTAAATCTTGAATGCCGCCCGCATAGCTGCGCACGGAAAAGTCTGATATGTCGTAATAAAGCGCGTTGACTGTGAAATCGCGACGCATAGCATCTTCATCTATGGTGCCGTAGACGTTATCGCGAAGCAGCATACCTGTGTCATTTTGGCTGGCGTGCTTTTGCCCTTTGGCATTCTCATGGTGCCCACGGAACGTGGCCACTTCAATCACATCTCGGCCAAATACCACATGAACCAAGCGGAAACGGCGGCCAATTAATCGAGAATTACGGAATAACTTATGAACCTGCTCAGGGCGAGCGTCGGTAACGATGTCGAAGTCCTTGGGCTCTTGTCCAACGAGCAAATCACGCACGCCACCGCCCACAAGGTGGGCTTGATAGCCGGCTTTTTTTAGGCGGTACAGAACTTTGATCGCGTTTTCGCTGATCTGACTGCGACTGATCCCATGCGCTTTTCGTGGAATGATCTCCACGTCTGCTGCGGGTGAACGTTTTAACTTGGATATCAGGCGTTTCAGCATTGTATCAGTTAGGTGGACTACCGAGTTTTAAGGAGAGGGGAGTGTACAGCAGATAAGCTCAAACGCAAGTGGCTGTCCATATAGTGATCAATAGCCTATTGGTGTTGAAAATAATCGGGTTATCAGGGAAGAAAAATAGTCGAGGGTGGCTTTTTTTATTCTTATTTTGGTGCCACCCACTTTCGATTCGAGTGCTTTATTATTTTTATTATTGAAGGTCGAATTGTGTTTTGAGTGTCTGGTGCGCCCTAGTTGTTATTTTAATAATGGGTCACTACACACTCAAAACACGAATTCTGGCAGCCTGTTATTTTTATTATGCTGGCTCAGACTATAAGAAACGCTTTTTTATTTTTATTTGTGTGTTTCTTATATTCCGTTGCGAACCAACTTTTTTATTTTTATTCGTGTCAGTCTCGCAGTGTGCCCTATAAAAGCATTTGCCGTGCCAACTTTTAAAAAACCTTATAAATCAATAACTTATAATTCATTGGAACATTGTGTGTAAAAAAATGTCAGCGAATTGTTACTCTATACCCCCAAGTAGCTACCCCCTGTGGGGTAATGGGTAACACCGGTAACAAATATGACGTAACACGCCTTTACAGGATAAAACCCATGGTCTACGTCCATGAATGCGCCTGGCTATTTAGTCAATATTTCGTCGATTTTGTATGGGATTTGACCGATTTGGTCTTTTGATAATACGAGGAGAGAAATAAAACCAATTGCTTTGGGCTCGTAAATGGGGAAACCAGCCCAAAGCAATCAGTTCCAGATGCCTTTTCTTATTTTTATTACTGGCAAGACGGTGACGTTCATTTTTTATTTTTATTTTGCGTAACGTCAGCGTCAAACAGCCGCTTTCTTATTTTTATTGTTGCAGGCTGCTGTCTTGATATGACTAAAGCATTGAACGTGCCAACCAAAAAATAGTCAATTAAAACAGTGGGTTATGGGTTTACTGTGCTCACTGGGTAAAAAAACGACAGAAAAGTGTTACCAAATTTGACGCTTTCGGGTAACAGGTGGGGGGGACGTAACACTCGATAGGTTAACAAACGGCGCGATGGGGTCGGTCTTACGCAACGGTGGGGGTGGTGACCAGCGGCAGAGGGCTAAAGCGCCGGGCCCTCTGCTGCGTCAAGCGGTTTACTTGGCCTTTTTACGAGGAATACCTAAGCGTTGGCGCCGTTCCCATAAACTCTTGCGACTGATGCCCAACTTTTGAGCTAGCTCGGTTTCCGTCATTTTATCTTCATTTTCGAGCACGAAGTGCTGGAAGTAGTCGTCTAGAGACAACTCAGAGGGAGAGGGCTCTTCTACCGATTCGGCTGGCTGACTCAAATTGGCGACCATGGACGGTGCCACACTGCGGTCGGTTTGGATATCGATGGCCATTGCTTCAGCCTCAATGGCTTCTCCATCATTGAGAATGACCGCGCGCTCGACGGCGTTTTCCAATTCTCGAACGTTACCAGGCCAGTGATATTGACGGATGGCTTGTAGGCATCCGGTAGAGAACTGCAGCTGTGAACGGTTGAGTTTATTGCATGCGCGTTCCAGCAGCTTTTCGGCCAGCTCAACCACATCTTCGCCTCGATCTCGTAGGGGCGGTAGTTTTAGCTCCACCACATTGAGTCGGTAATACAAATCCTCTCGAAACTCACCTTTTTGCGCGAGTTCTTTTAAGTTTCTGTGGGTCGCCGCGACTAGGCGAACGTTGACCTTCTTGCTGTGCACGCTGCCCACACGTCGGATTTCACTTTCTTGTAATACCCTTAGTAGGCGAGCCTGAGCCTCAAGCGGCAATTCACCAATTTCATCTAAGAAAAGCGTGCCGCCGTCAGCGGCTTCAACTAAACCTTGTCGTACCGCAGTGGCCCCAGTAAACGCGCCTTTCTCATGGCCAAACAGTTCTGACTCGATCAGGGTTTCAGGGATCGCAGCGCAGTTGACGCTGATCATGGGGGCCTCGGCGCGCTGGCTTTGCTCATGTATGGCTCTTGCTACCAGTTCTTTACCCGTACCGGATTCCCCTAAAATCAATACTGTTGCATCGGTGGGGCTGACCTTGCCGATTTTCTTAAACAGGTCCTGCATGGGGGCGCAGCTACCGATGATGCCTTTGGTTGGGTGCACTTTGGCAATCTCTTGCTTCAGCACTTGGTTTTGCTTTTCTAAAGATCGCTCTTTCAGGATACGCTGCACGGCGATGATCATCTCATCGTGGTCAAACGGTTTGGCAATGTAGTCTACGGCCCCCAGCTTCATGGCATCGACCGCGCTGCGGAGGCTAGCGTAGCTGGTCATGATCAATACGGGCGTGGCTTTAGCCAGTTCGATCAATTCGGTGCCATTGCCACCAGGAAGGCGCAAGTCACTGATGATAAGGTCGTAGCTGTCTAAATCTTTTTCTTTTGCTTCGGTGAGCGTGGGTGCTTCATCTACCGAATACTCATGGCGCTCTAGGAGACGGCGCAATGCACTGCGTATGACTTTTTCATCTTCAACTATCAATATATGTGCCATGGACTTCTCCCTTATACCTGTTCGCCGCGTACGGAATCATCATCGCGGTAGCCGGGCAGGGTAATGATGACTTTCGTCCCCCTGTCGGTGTGTTCATCGGCCGGGCTCTTAATACTGATATGGCCGTAGTGTTCTTCGATTATGCTGTATACCAAGGCAAGGCCTAAGCCCGTACCTTTGCCCACTTCTTTCGTGGTAAAGAAGGGTTCGAAAATTTGCTCAAGCTGATCCGCCGGGATGCCAGAGCCCTCGTCGGTGACGCTAATGGTTACCGTGTGGGGTTCTCGGACTGCCTCGACGGTAATCGTGCTGTTGTCCGGACTGGCGTCTCTTGCATTGCTTAAAAGGTTGACGAACACCTGTTGGATACGTTGCTCATCTCCCATCACAATGGTGTCATCTTGGCATCGATTCAAGAAGTGGATGCCTTGTTCTTTATCGGTGAGAACCAATAGATCGATGGCATCTTGTGCGCACTGGCGAATGTCCACTGGCCCTTGCTCAGTATGCTGCAGATGGTTTCCTGTGTGGGAAAAGTTCACTAACGACTGCACGATTCTAGATACCCTTTCTGTTTGTTCTAGAATTTGTTCGCCAATTTCCAATAGGTGAGGATTGTCGGTTTCGTACTTTATGTCTTGGGCTAAACAGGCGATTCCCGTAATGGGGTTGCCGATTTCGTGAGCGACCCCCGCAGCTAAACGGCCAACGCTGGCGAGGCGTTCGCTGTGCACCAGCTCATCCTCTAATAGTTGCGTTTCGGTATGGTCCTCTAACAATATCACCAGGCCGCCGTATTCGTTACTGTCTGGGTTTTCGAGCGCCCCTTTGTGTAAATTTATCCAGCGTGGACGACCGTTAACTTCAATGGTCTTTTTGTGAATATGGGTGTTACCGTCAGCGATGAAGTCTAACAGCAAACTTTTCAGTGGCTCTTTCAGGCTATGGATGTTGGAGCCCACCACCTCATCAGCGGGTATCTGGCTTTGTTGAGCTAACGCGCTATTCCACATCAGTATTTCACCATCGGCGCCTAAGCTGCAGGCGCCCATCGGTAAACGCTCTAATGTTTGTCGATGGAAGCGACGTAGGCTGTCTAGCTCGGCGGCGAGGCCCGTGAGGCGAGAGTGATACGCCTCTAGCCCTTTTTCAATAAAGTGAATGTCATGGCTCGCTTGCATTTGATCTGTGTGGCGGAAAGGCAGCCACTTGCTCACTAAGCGATGGGCGACCGAAGGGCCCATGAGACCAGAAAGATTGACTTCAATTCTGCTACGCAAGCGACGCAGCTGATAAGGGCGATCCTCGGTATCAGACAAGTTTAAATCTTTTAGGGCTTGTTGAATTTCTCGTTGGGCGGCGGCCTCACCTAAGGGTTCGACGAGGCTTTGCATCATAGCTTGGGCGGACTTATGTACGAGCTCTTTGCGCTGCGGTGCACTCAGTGTGTCGATGGAACAGGCTTCTGCTGCGCTTTCCTCAATGGGGCGAGTTGGACTGAGTATGCTCACCAACACGAACACCACAAAATTGATTAGCACAGAAATGGTGGCGGCCAAATACCAGTTTTCATGGTTGGTGGGGGGGAGCAACGCCGACAACCAATCGAGTCCTTGGAAATCCAGCAGCGGAAGGAGCATGGCCCAAATCCAAACGAAGGCCCCAACGCACAACCCGGCGAGAAAGCCCTGGCGATTCGCGCTAGGCCAATATAAAACACCAAGGACACCCGGTAAAAATTGAATGGTGGCAACAAACGCGATAATGCCTAGTTCTTCAAGGCCGCGCCCTTCGGCAAGGTAACGATAAAACCCATAGCTGGCAGCAAAGAAGGCCACGATTAACCAGCGGCGCACCCACAACAGCCAGTCGTACATGTCTTTTCTAGGGTTAGGCTGAAACGCGGGCAGCACTAAATGATTGAGGGTCATGGCTGCCATGGCTAGCGTCGTGACGATCACAATGCCGGAAGCGGCGGCGAGTCCACCGAGAAAGGCAATAGCGGACAGCCAGGGCTTATCGAGTTCAACACCAATGCCTACCGCAAAGTACTCGGCAGGCGTACTTACTTCTAAGCTAATCCCCGCCCATAGAATCGGTGGCACCATAATGGCCATGACGAGCAAAAACAGGGGCAGCCCCCAGCTGGCATGGGTCAGGGCTCGACTGGATGAGTTTTCGGTAAACGCCATGTGAAACATATGAGGCATGACGACGGCGGCGGCAAAAAATACCATGAGTAGGGTGCGCCAAGGGCCTTCTTGAATGGGCTCTTGCATAGCGGCCAACTTGTGGTGATTGGCCAATAGCCATGCGTCTAGCCCTGTGGGGCCATCAAAGACGAAATACAGGGCTGCGATGCCCAGCACGCAAATGGTCACCAACTTAATAACCGACTCGAAGGCGATGGCAAACACCAGGCTTTCATGTTTTTCCCTCGGGCTCACGTGTCGAGCGCCAAACAAGATCGCAAAGGCGGTCATCACGGCACAATAACCCAGTGCGATGTCGATGCGCCCTAGCTCGTTGTTGAGTAGGCTAAAGCTCTCAGTGACGGCGGTAATTTGCAGCGTCATTAATGGCAGGATGGCGACCCACATGACCAAGGTGGTAACGGTGCCTGCCGCGCGAGAGCGAAAGCGAAACGCGAACAGGTCGGCCAATGAGGTCAGCTGATAGTTTTGAGTGATTCGAAGAATGGGCTTCAGGAGAACAGGAGCCAGCACAAAGGCGCCGCTGATACCAAGATAATAGGTGAGATAACCGTAGCCATATTGTTGAGCGAGGCCCACGCTACCATAAAAGGCCCATGCACTGGCGTACACACCCAAGGAGAGAACGTAAATGGACGGATGTCGTACCCACTTCTGCGGTAACCAGCCTTTTTCTACCACGTAAGCGGTGAAAAAAAGAATAAACAAGTAGGTTAAAACCAGCGCGACGAGAAACCCAACACTAAAGTTCATCGATTCGATTCCTTTTCATGTTGGCGTTGGCTGAAACTGTTCAAAAATATGGAAACGCCAATCAGTATCAACCAGATGGCAAACGGCCGGTACCATGCGCCAGAGGGTGCCAACCACCAATCTATGATCACAGGCGAAAACAGAAAGATGGCAAAAACGAATACCAATATGAGTCGATGGGTGTACACAGTCAAAATGTGCTCACAGACAGCAAAAAAGTGGTTCGATGTTACTGGGGGTAACACTGTTCGGCAAGGCCCATTAGACAAAAACCTCACATAATTTGAGGTGTGATGGAGGTTTGTGGGTGCTTACTATTTATATGCCGCCCTTACTGGCAGGAATCAAAGCGGGGTTCCAATGGGAGATCGCCCAGCTAAGCAATTCTTCTCGCGGGAGTGGTTCCGTTGGGGTCGGCTGTCCTAAACTGGTGAGCGCTTGCAAGAGGTTGCCTTCAATTTGGTTTAAATCAACGGCCCGCGCTTGGTTTTGCTTGCTCAGCTTCTGACCGTCACGGTTAAGCACAAGGGGGAGATGCAGGTAGTGAGGATGACTGTCGTAGCCGAGCGCTTGCATTAAATACAATTGCCTTGGCGTGTTATCGAGTAAATCTAGGCCCCGTACGATATGGTTAATGCCTGCGGCATGATCGTCCACCACCACGGCTAATTGATAGGCGTAAAAGTGATCTCGACGTTTTAGAACGAAATCTCCCACCGCCTGTTTAAGATTGTGTTCAAAGCGCCCAAACACTCGATCGTCTAAGCCCCATATTTCATCTTTGACTCGCAAACGCCAAGCAACATCAGATGTGTTAGGAGTGCAGGGGTGGATGTGCCGACCTTGGCTGGATTGAAGCTGCTTGCGTGAGCAACTACAAGGGAAAATATCACCTGATTTTCTTAGGGCATCTAAAGCGGCTTCATAGCGCTCGTTGTGCTGACTTTGGTACTGGATGCTGCCATCCCAAGTTAGGCCGTGCGCTTCTAATTGTTTAGGGATCAATGCGCTTGCGGCCGGGTCTTCCCGAGGTGGGTCTAGATCTTCTATTCTTAATAACCAGCGGCCGTTATTCGCTTTTGCATCGAGAAACGATGCGAGCGCCGCAACGATAGAGCCTTGGTGTAACGGGCCTGTGGGTGTAGGGGCAAAACGACCTATATACATGCTGATAATCAGTGGGCTAAAAGAAAAAAAGCAGCGGAGATGAACTCGGCTGCTTTAACAATATCAGAAACAGACCTGGTTCTAGCCGCCCGTTTGCTTTTCTTTGATTTCTGCAAGGGTCTTACAGTCGATACAAAGATCTGCTGTAGGGCGAGCTTCTAATCGACGTACACCGATTTCAATGCCGCAGGCTTCGCAGTAGCCGTAATCGTCATTTTCGATGAGTTCTAGGGTCTTCTCAATTTTCTTGATGAGCTTACGTTCGCGGTCGCGAGTACGCAGCTCAAGGCTGAATTCTTCTTCCTGGCTGGCGCGGTCGTTCGGGTCCGCGTAGTTCTCAGCTTCGGTTTGCATGTGAACCTTAGTTCGGTCGGCTTCTTCCATTAACTCCTGTTTCCAGTTGTTAAGAATGGACTTGAAGTGCTCTTTCATTTCAGCACTCATGTACTCTTCGCCTTTCTTTTCTTTGTAAGGCGTGAAGTTAGATAGAGCAAATGCTTTGTTTTCTGTTGGCATAGGAATCCTGCCTCACTGTGTAACCCTAGGGGTTATCGCTGTTTCCATTGGTTAGCCCCATTCTGCGTGGGCTAGTCAAATTTTTAGGGAGCAGAAAGCTATCAAATAACTTTTGCGTTATCCACATTAATATCAAAAAATGACAATATTTGTAGAAAAATACGGACAATAAACCCTTTAGTTCTGGGAAATTACTATGAAATTGGCCAATCGGCTAGAAAAAATTGCGCCTTTCCACGTAATGGATCTGTTGGCTAAGGCCAAATCCATGGCCGCAGCGGGGCGAGACATCATCCACCTAGAGGTGGGTGAGCCGGATTTTAGTAGTCCTCAAGCGGTTATTCAGGGGGCAAAGCAGGCGTTGGATGCGGGCTACACCCACTATACTGCGGCGTTGGGCTTACCTGAGCTGAGGCTGGCGATCAGCCAATATTATGACGATCGCTATGGCGAAACTGTTTCAGCCGACCGCATAGTGATTACGTCGGGTGCCTCTGGCGCGCTTCAGCTGGCGGTTAGCGCACTGGTGAATGAAGGGGAAAACCTGCTGCTGACGGATCCGGGTTATCCTTGTAATCAGCACTTTCTGGCCAATATAGGTGCTTATGGCAAAGCCATAAAGACGCACCCTGAAAACGGTTTTCACATGACCCCATTGGATGTGCAAACCCATTGGGACGAACATACACGAGGGGTATTGGTTGCTAGCCCGGCTAACCCTACGGGTAATTTGATGGACCCGTTGCTCATGGCGGAACTGCATGACCGTGTGGTAGAGCAGGGTGGGGTCTTCATTATGGATGAGATCTACCATGGACTAACTTATGGTGAAGATGCGGTCACGGCCGTGAATTTGAGCGACCACGTGGTGGTTATCAATAGTTTCTCCAAATACTTTGGTATGACAGGTTGGCGTCTTGGCTGGATGGTCTTACCCGAGAACATGGTGCCGGCGGTCGATAAACTGGCTCAGAATCTGTTTTTGGCTCCCAGTACTCCTGCACAATACGGTGCCCTGGCTGCGTTTAAACCGGAATGCATCCAGGAGCTTGAGCGAAGAAGGCAGGTTTTCAATGAGCGCCGTGAGTATTTGTTAGACGCGGTCAGTGGGCTTGGATTTGACGTTGAAGCCGATCCAAATGGTGCATTTTATCTCTATGCCAATATCTCTCGCCTCAATCATGCACTCGCTCATGATAGTATGGCGTTTTGCCTAAATTTGTTGGAAGAGACCGGCGTGGCCATCACCCCTGGTATTGATTTCAGTAACGATCGCGGCCATGAATATGTACGCTTTGCTTACACCGCCGACATCCCTGTACTGAAACAGGCGATACAACGCATCCAACAATTTTTACAACACGGATAAGCAATGAAGTTTGAATTCCCGCTACAAACAGGACGCTGGGTTAAGCGTTACAAGCGTTTCATGGTAGATGTGACGTTAGATAACGGTGACACGTTAACTGTGCACAGTGCTAATACCGGGTCTATGAAAAACTGTTACGTTGACAATGGTACGGTGTGGTTTTGGGACAGTCAGAATCCTAAGCGTAAATATCCCCATAGTTTGGAGTTGACTGAGACGCCTTCGGGCCATGTGGCGTGCATTAATACCTCTCGTCCAAATTACCTTGTGACTGAAGCCATCGAAAATGGCACCGTAAAAGAGTTGCAGGGATACGTGTCTTTAAAAACAGAAGTGAGGTATGGCGATGAAAAAAGTCGTATCGACATATTGTTGAAAGGGGAATCGCAGGACATTTATGTGGAGGTAAAAAATACCACGCTGCTAGAGCCCACCTTAAACTTGTTGCCAAATGAACTGGGCTCGGTGGAAGAAGGCGTCGGCTTTTTCCCCGATAGTGTGAGTGATCGAGCAAGCAAGCATTTGCGCGAATTAATGCGCATGGTGGAATTGGGTCATCGAGCCGTGATTTTTTTCTGTGTGAATCATACTGGCATAAAGCAAGTGGCCCCGGCGGATCATATCGATCCAACGTATGGCGCATTACTGAGAGAGGCGGCGCAGAAAGGCGTTGAAATTCTTGCCTATCGAAGTCATATTGATGACGAAGAAATTGTGTTAAAAGATCGAGTGCCGGTGGTTTTCCCCACGGCTTCTTGATCAGGGTTTAATGGAGTAACAGCATGAAAGTCACATTCGTTGCAATGATTATCGCCTTTGGTATTGGACTTTGGTTCGGTGTGAACATAGGGAAAGGCAATAGTCTCTATGACAATCCGTTTGAAGACCCTGACATTGTAGAAGACGCTCACGACAGTGCTGACGATGCTGGGCTAATTGATCAAGGGCGCGAGTTTCTTGAAGAAAAGAAAGAACAAATGAAGGATAAGGTGCAAGACGCGGTTGAAAAACTTTGATAGAGGAATCTAGAAAAATCAGTTTTCCCTAGACGCACTCGCAGAGATGTGAGAGAACAAAAAAGCGCCGTATGATGGCGCTTTTTTGTTTTGATTATTCCGAAGAATCCGACTTTCCAAGAGATCGCATCTCTTCCATCAAGCGAGCTTCTCTCGCATGAGGTGACGTGGTGTGACGAGCCATGAGCTGGTACATCACAGGCACGATCAGCAAGGTGAAGAGAGTCGATACACAGATACCCGACAGCACCACAATCCCGATCACCTGACGAGTTTCCGATCCAGCACCGAACGACAAAATCAATGGTACTGCACCTAACCCGGTGGTGATCGCTGTCATTAAGATTGGGCGTAGGCGGATGGCAGCCGCTTGTAATATGGCTTGCTCAAATTCAACCCCTTCATCGCGCAGCTGATTACAAAACTCTACGATCAAAATGCCGTTCTTGGCCGTGAGTCCCACCAACATAATCAGACCGATCTGAGAATAAATATTGAGAGACTGAGAGAAGATATACAAACCGGCCAGTGCTCCCACAATGGCCATGGGTACGGTCAGCATGATCACTAATGGGTGGATATAGCTCTCGAATTGGGCCGCCAACACCAAGAATACCACCACCAACGCAAGCGCGAAGATGAAGTAAATGGATTGGTTGCTGTCTTCAAAATCTTGAGACTGACCTTTATAGCTAATGACAGCCTCCGCAGGTAGATGCGTACGCGCCAAATCGTTCAGGTAGGTGATGGCTTCACCCAAGGTATAGCCATCGGCTAGGTTGGCCTCGATGGTGATCGCGCGAATGCGATTGTAACGGTTCAAGGCGCCGGCATCGGCTTGCTCTTTAAACGTCACCAAGTTAGCAAGCGGAATTAAACGATCCTGTTCGCGACTGCGCACATAAATATTATTCATGTCGAACGGCGTATTCTGTTGAGCACGCTCACCTTCCAAGATTACGTCATATTCTTCGCCGCGATCCAAGAAGGTGGTGACTTTGCGTGAACCTTGAATCACGGCCAAGGTTTCGCCAATTTCTTGCGCGCTTACGCCTAAGTCGGCAGCCCGTTCGCGGTCGATCTCAACAATGACTTGAGGCTTGGTTTCTTTGTAATCGTCATCCAATCCAACAAGGTTGGGATTGGCTTTGGCCTTTTCCATGATGATGTCGCGCCACTTAGATAATTCTTCGTAGCTTGGGCCGCCCAATACAAATTGAACCGGTTTGCCAATGCCACCGCCTAGGCCCTGGCGCATGATGCTAAAAGCACGAACGCCGGCCAAATCACTGAGATTGCGATTCACCTCGTTCATGATGTCAAAGGCAGAGCGACGCTCGGCCCAATCGTTTAATACGATGATGACGAAACCGCCTGAGAAGTCGGCAGTGGTGCCAAAACTTCTGGGTGTGCGCACCAAAAGACGTTTTACTTCGCCGCTGTCCACCATGGGCATGAGTCGTTTTTCGACTTCGTCCATGTAGCCTTGGCTGTATTCGAAGCTGGATCCTTCAGGGGCGGAGACCAGCACAAAAAATGCGCCGCGGTCTTCGCGGGGGGCAAATTCACTGGGCACTTGCTGGAACAACCATACGCTGCCCATTAGCCCTGCAATGAGCATAATAAAAGTCATGAGTGGACGCTTAAGCCGTTTTGCAAGGTAGGCTTGATATTGCTTGCTTAACGAATCTAACACCTTGTCGGTCATTTCTGTTAGCCAGCTTTTATGATCATGGTCGTGTAGCAATTGGCTGCAAAGCATCGGTGACAGAGTTAAGGCCACCAGTGATGAGAAACCAATGGCGGCTGAAATGGCTACCGCAAATTCGGTGAAGAGCTTGCCTAAGTCACCCTCCAAAAAGGTAATCGGTAAAAATACAGAGATCAGTACCAAGGTCGTGGCGACAACGGCAAAGCTCACTTGGCGTGCGCCAAGATAGGCGGCTACTAACGGAGTTTCACCTTCGTCGATACGACGGTGAATGTTTTCAAGCATTACGATGGCATCGTCCACCACCATGCCGATGGCTAGAATCATGGCCAATAGCGTTAGAAGGTTGATGGTATAACCCAGTGCAAACAGTACGATGAAGCTACCCAGTAATGACACAGGGACGGTGAGCGCTGGAATGAGCGTGGCGCGTACATTACCCAAAAACAGATAAATCACCACGATCACCAATACCATGGCAATAAACAAGGTTTGGTACACCTCTTCAATGCTTTTTTCTATAAACACAGAACTGTCGTAGCTGGCCAGCAAGGCCATGCCTTCAGGTAAAGACTCATTGACGCCCGCCAGTAATGCATTGGCTTTTCGCGCGACATCTAAGGTATTTGCGGTGGATTGCTTAGTGATACCCAGACCTACCATAGGAATGCCATTGCCGCGGAAAGATTTGCGTTTTTCGTCGGCACCTAACTCAACCCGTGCCACATCTTGCAATCGAACCACATACCCATTCTTGCTGTTGATCACCAGTTGCGACAGGGTTTCAGGGTCGGGGTACGCTCTTTCTAAGCGCACGGTAAACTGACGTTGCTCGCTTTCAATACTGCCCGCTGGCAATTCGATGTTTTCGCGGCGCAGCGCATCAGCCACGTCGGCGACGGTTAATCCACGGGCTGCTAATTGTTTACGATCGAGCCACACACGCATGGCGTAATCTAGACCACCGCCTACACGCACACGGGCCACGCCGTCGACAACACTAAAGCGATCGACTAAATAGCGATTGGCATAGTCGGTAAGCTCAAGCAAATTCATGCGATCGCTGACTAGGTTGAACCACATGATCGTGTCGTCGCCAGCGCCGGCTTTGGTCACCTCAGGTGATTCCGCACCGTCGGGTAAATTTTGCAATATGCGCGAAACACGGTCGCGCACGTCGTTGGCTGCACCGTCGATATCCCGAGAGAGATTAAACTGAATGGTGATTTCAGAGCTACCGTCAGTGCTCTCAGAAATGATGTTATTGATGCCTTCGATGCCAGAGATACGGTCTTCAATCACCTGGGTGATACGTTTTTCTACCACCGCTGCGGCTGCACCTGTGTAGTCGGTACGAATGGATACCACAGGCTCGTCAATGTCTGGGTATTCACGTAAAGGTAATTTGTCGAAAGCAATCAGGCCAAACGCCACGATGATCAAACTGATCACCGAGGCCAAGACCGGACGCTTAACAGAAATGTCGGTTAAGATCATGAATGGGCTCCACTGGTATTGCTTTCTTCACCAGATGCCGTTTCTTTTTTTCGCCATTCTTCCGTTTGAGTGGAGACTTTGGCGCCAGGGCGGACCTTGAGTAAGCCTTGATGCACGATGCGGTCGCCGTCTTTTAAACCTTCCACTACTTCTACTAAACCGGATTGGCGCAAACCTATGTTAATGGCCGTTTCGGATACGGTGAGTTCTTGATCGACCGAATAAACGAAGTGTTGGCTGCCACGCATGAAAACCGCTTCCTCAGGCACCAACAAGGCCGTTTTTTCTCCACTGACGATGTCCAGTGTCATTAACATGCCAGAGCGAATCAGATCCCGTTCGTTGTTGATGGTGGCGCGCACCTTGATACTACGGGTTGCGCTGTCGATGCGGCTATCAATGGTCTTAATGGCGCCAACGAAATCCATATCAGGGTAGGCTGACGTACGAGCCGATATGGCTTGCTCAGTTTTAATCGCAGCCAAGTAGCGTTCCGCCATTTCAAAATCCACATTCATGATTTTGGTCATGTCTAGCGTGGTAATGGCATCGTTAGGGTTAATGAGTGTGCCCACTGAAATATTT
>Ga0255776_10000274_pt1 | contig 57564 bp, 56 predicted proteins | sample 071ome_19_FD_179974 | JGI IMG/M metagenome (GOLD analysis project Ga0255776, IMG submission 179974) | Coastal salt marsh microbial communities from the Groves Creek Marsh, Skidaway Island, Georgia - 071413AT metaG (version 2) | ecosystem: Environmental > Aquatic > Marine > Intertidal zone >...
CTCGGCGGTCGAACGAGCGCGAGACCACGCTTCAACCCAAGCCCATACCTGCTCCTTTCATCACGGAGACTTTTTGGAAGAATCCCCGGAGACTCCGTTCGACTGGGTCTTCGAACATACTTTTTACTGCGCCATTCAACCCGACCGGCGCAACGATTACCTTCAGGCGATGTTACGGTGGATCAAACCCGGAGGTTCTTTGTTGGCGGTAAACTACCTGATCCCGGATGAAGACGGTCCACCGTTCGGAACCACGAGGGATGAAGTGTTCCAACGCTTTTCCCCTCATTTTGAATTGAAAAAAGATTGGGTTCCCAGATCCTATCCCAACCGCACCGGACTGGAACGCATGTTCTGGTGGCGCAAACCCCTCTGAAAAATTTATGCCCAAAAGAAAACGTAACGGCATCACATCGCTGGCCGATGACATCATCAAACAGTGCGATGCCAAACATCCCGCCGACCGACTCCTGCGGGAAGCCCTGCGAAAGGAAAAAGAAATGTTGCCGCGTCATAAAGCGGCAGTCGTCGAACGGGTCTACACTTACTTTCGCTGGAAAGGTTGCCTGAACCCGTCCAACACCTTGAACCGCCAGATCCGAATGGCCCGTGAACTCGACGAGGCATTCCGATCCCACGCCGGCAAAATAAAATCCGAGATGCTCAAACAGGCCGTGCCGGACTGGTGCTTTGACACCATGAAGGTCACCCGTGAATGGCTTGTTCAAATACAGCGACCGTCCACCCTGTGGCTGCGCGCCCCCAAAGCCAAGGGCAAGCGAGTGGAACAACTTTTCAAAAAAGACGTCCAACCCGCAGGCGAAGGTTGCTGGCGCAATTCATTCCGTTACTTCGGTCGGGAAGATCTCTACCAAACCGCTTCTTTCAAGCACGGAAGTTTTGAGATCCAGGATCTCGCCTCCCAGTTCGTCGGTAATTTCTGCCAGGTGGAACCGTCCGAACATTGGTGGGACATGTGCGCCGGTGAAGGCGGAAAAATGCTGCACCTGGCCGACCTCCTCGAGCAAAAAGGATGCGTCTGGGCAACCGACCGGTCCGCATGGCGACTTCAGAAATTGAAACGCCGGGCAGCCAGAGCCAAAGTATTCAACTACCAATCCGCCCAATGGGACGGGACTTCCAAAATCCCGTTCAGAAAGAAATTCGACGGCGTGCTGGTGGATGCGCCCTGTAGCGGACTCGGCACCTGGCAACGCAACCCGCACGCGCGATGGACCACCACCCTCGACGATGTGAAGGAACTGGCAGAGGTCCAGTTTCGACTGCTCGAATCCGCCATCACCCGACTCAAACCCGGCGGCAAACTGGTCTACTCGGTCTGCACCCTGACCAAGCAGGAAACCAACCGAGTCGTACGTCGCATTGAGCAAGCTCACCCGGAGCTGGAGCCCTGGCCCTGGAACGGAACCCGCCCCAACTCGCCCGACTTTTTCGAACTCGACCTGCGCAAGCCGGTTCACGGATTCACCGTCCAACCGCACATTTGGAAATCGAACGGCATGTTTGTTGCAAGGTGGAGATTGAAGAAACCGACCGCCTGATTCGAATTGGTATATCGTTTACCAAACGCATCCCGACAGGTATGAATGGATGGATGAGCGTAAGAACAAACCAAGCAGGAATCAACGGTTGGCGCCCTGACGCTGATTCACTTTGGTTAAGGGCCTTCTTTGTGGTCCTCATCGGAATCTCATGGATGATCGGAATCTCATCCGTGCATTCCAAACCCCACAAACCCATCCTGCATGGCCGTCACTGGATCGCCATCACGGGCAAACCCCTTGCGGCCAGCGCCGGAGCACAGATCTTCGCCCAGGGCGGAAACGCCATCGATGCGACCTGTGCCATGTTGGCGGCTTCCTGCACCATGCATGACGCTCTGAGCTGGGGTGGAGAGACTCAGGCTTTGATCTATCATCCCGTCGAAAAAAAAGTCATCGGGATCAATGCGCTTGGAGTGGCCCCCACCGGCGCCACGGCGGATTTCTTTCTGGATCAGGGCATGCGCTATCCACCCGGTGAAGGTCCACTCGCAGCTGTCACACCGGGTACGCCCGGCGGTTTGATGGTGATGCTGGCCGAATATGGAACCATGTCGTTGGAGCAGGTATTGAAGCCAGCCATTGAAATGGCAGAAGGTTACCCCATCGAAGCCGGCACCTCGGAATGGATCGAAAGTTCCAAGGACTCGCTCAAACTCTGGCCTTACTCCAAGGACATCTTTCTCCCCCATGAAGGAGAATATTACGAAGCACCTCGACCCGGTGAAATCTTTCGCCAACCCGACTTGAAGGCCACTTTGGAAAAACTGGTGTTCGCAGAAAAGAAAGCCCTCGCACGCGGTCAATCCCGCAAGGAAGCCATCATGGCGGCGAACGAACGGTTTTACCGAGGAGACATTGCCGAAGAATTTGTCCGCAGTTCACGCGAACAGGGTGGCCTCCACACCGCGGCGGACCTGGCGAACTGGGAGGTGCACATCGAGGAACCCGTCATGTCCACGTATCACGATGTCGAAGTCTACAAACTTACTTCCTGGGTTCAGGGCCCCTGCATGCTGCAAATACTCAATATGCTCGAACCGCTGGACCTGAAGTCCATGGGATTGAACTCCTCCCGATACATCCACACTTTGTATCAGGTCATGAACCTGGCATTCGCAGATCGGGACTTCTATTACGGCGATCCTTATTTTCCGCCTGAGGAGCCCCTAGAGACATTGTTGTCCAAAGAGTATGCGCGCTATCGCCTGCGCGAAATCAATCCGTTGCGCAATGATCCGTTTGCAAGCCCGGGCGATCCTTACGGTTTCGACAACAAACCAAACCCCTTCCAGCGCGAACTGGATCGATGGAGACAGCAACACCCTTTTGCGCGACCTCGTGCATCCGCAGCCGATTTGGAACAATACCATCGCGATTTCCGTGCCGGAACCACCTCCATTCAAGCCGCCGACAAGGAAGGATGGGTCGTATCCGTCACACCCAGCGGGGGTTGGATGCCAGCCTGCATCGCAGGGAAAACCGGCATTGGAATGAGCCAACGGATGCAGAGTTTCGTTTTGCTGCCCCAGGATGGTCCTTACAACGTCGTTGAACCGGGTAAACGCCCTCGCGCCACGCTCACTCCGACGATCGCTTTGAAAGATAAGCAACCTTACCTGGCATTTTCCGTGCAAGGTGGCGACACCCAGGAGCAGAACCTGGTGCAATTCCTGATTAATTTCATGGCATTCGGTATGAACGTCCAGGAAGCCTGTGAGTCCCCCAACATCACCAGTTACCAAATGCGTGCCTCATTCGGAGAACATGAGTTCAAACCTGGCAAACTCACCTTGCAGGAAGACGTCCCCCCCTGGGTACGCAATGAGCTGAAGTCCATGGGATACCGCCTGGATTTCGACAAACGCACTTCCGGCCCCATCACCGCCATCTACTTCGACCACGAACATGGCACCTTCTGGGGCGGAGCCAGCGATCACGGTGATGATTACGGAATCGCATGGTAGAAGTTCCAAAAAACAGAACCTTGGACAAAACAATTTTTTTCTTTTTTTTAGACAAAAACCCAAATCCACCCACCCAAAAAATCACTTCACACTAATATACAACAGTTTACAACTTATCTTATTTTGTTAACAATTTTGATACAAAAATTTGACAACGCTTCAGCATAGGTCATGTTCATGACGTGCAAACGAAACCTGCATGAAACAGAAACTGCAAAACTAATAAAAGACTATGTTGAATAAATTAAAAGTAATCGGAACTCTGACCGTCGCGTTACTCACCTCAACCGCTTTCGCAGGAAACACGAAAGCAACTCCTGACATCGTGGATGTCGCGGTCAAAGCTGAATCCTTCCAAACACTGGTTGCAGCGGTCAAAGCTGCCGGCTTGGTGGACACCCTGAAGGCAGAAGGGCCTTACACCGTGTTTGCGCCGACGGATGAAGCTTTTGCCAAACTGCCGGAAGGCACCGTGGCATCACTACTGAAACCGGAAAACAAACAAAAACTGACTGAAATCCTCACCTATCACGTCATTCCCGCCAAAGTCATGGCCAAGGATGTCAAAAAGGGGCAGGTCAAAACGGTCAATGGGAAGAAAGCGACCATCAACGTCACCCAAAAGGGCGTCACCATCGACAAGGCAAATGTGGTCAAAACAGACATCGAAGCAAGTAATGGTGTCATTCACGTGATCGACCACGTCATTCTCCCTTGAAGAAAAACCAGATTCCAACAGGAATAACAAACCACCAGGGCGCCCGCATCTACTGCGGGTGTCTTTTTGTATGTCGATCCAAAACTGATTGTGCTTCAATCCTCAGAACATGACAGCAGGACTCGAAACAGTATTGATCACAGGCACAAATCGCGGAATCGGAGCAGCCATGGAGAAAGCATTTCTATCCAACGGCTGGCAAGTCATTTCCTGTATGCGCACCCTGCCTGATCAAACGCAACAGCCACCATCCCCGCAGACATCATTGATCCGACTTGAACTGGATATCACCAATCAGTCCCAATTAGACAACATTTTCCAGCTACTTGAAAAAAAGAACCTGACGCTGGATGTCCTGATCAACAACGCCGGGATATTTCCCGAACCAACAGATATGTCCTTTAAGCAATTGGACCTTGAATGGTTTGAAAAAGCGATGGAAGTCAACTTTCAAGGAACCATACGAGTCACTCAAAAACTCCTGCCCCTGATGGCCAACAGTAACAACCCACGGATCATCAACCTCTCCTCGGGAGCCAGTTCCATTACTCAACGATCCGGACGCAGGTATTGCTACGGAGCATCGAAGGCGGCGCTCAACCACTTCACCCGCGGATTGGCCGTCGAACTCAAACCGGAAGGCATCACCGTGGTCGCCCTCAGCCCCGGCTGGGTAAAAACCGACATGGGAGGTGAAGAAGCAGACCTGGAACCCGAAGACGTAGGAATTTCCATAGAAAAAACGGTGGAGTCACTCCGCATAGAAAAAACCGGCGAATTTCTGGACCGATACGGCAACACCGGAACTTATGCCTGGTAAAGCCCCCCCTCCCATCGATTTTTAAGCGCCCCACTCAAGGTATCCAAAAATACTATCAGTCAATAGTATCAAACCGATCCTGCTTTTTGCGAATCTACATCCAGTTCATCCTGTTCATCCTGTCCAAATAAACCCGCTCCGGTCTTGCCTGAAGCAGCATCCCCATGCATGCTGGTCCCCATGTCCGCCTATCAGGTCATCGCTCGAAAATACCGACCTCAACGCTTTGAAGAAGTCGTGGGCCAGGACCATGTCACGCGCACCCTGGGCCACGCCATCCAGAAAGGGCGCATTGCCCATGCCTACCTCTTTTGCGGTCCACGCGGCACCGGAAAAACCACGCTGGCCCGCATTTTTGCAAAATGCCTGAACTGCTCCGACGGACCCCGAACTGATTGGCCGGAGGATGATCCCCGCTGCCAGGAAATTGCGGAGGGGCGATCTCTGGACGTGATGGAAATCGACGGTGCCAGCAACCGGGGTATCGAAGAAATCCGGGAACTACGCGACACCGTCCACTACGCCCCAGCGGTGTCGCCCTATAAGATCTTCATCATCGACGAAGTCCACATGCTGACGAAAGAGGCTTTCAACGCCCTGTTGAAAACCTTGGAAGAACCCCCGCCGCATGTGAAATTCATGTTCGCCACGACGGAACCGGAAAAGGTCCTTCCAACGATTCTCTCACGCTGTCAGCGATTTGATCTGCGTCGCATAGCTGCCCCCGAAATCATGGGGCAATTGAAGAAAATCGCCGACAAGGAAGGCATTAAAATAGAAGAAACCGCCCTACAGGCCGTGGCGCGCGGAGCCGATGGCGGAATGCGGGATGCCCAGTCAACCTTGGATCAATTGATCAGTTTCTGCGGGGATCACATCGAAGAATCGGATGTGTTGTCCATGTTCGGACTCACCTCCCGGGATCAAATCCTGCGTCTCGCCGAAGCCATGATCCAGGGCAACAAACAGACTCTGCTCAGCGAACTAAACGATCTTGCCCAAAACGGAAAAGACCTTGGACGCCTGCTGGGTGACCTGCAGGAATACTTCCGCCACCTGATGCTCATCAAAGTTTCCGGTGATCAAGGAGCCCTGGAAGGTCTGTCCGAATCCGAACTGGCATCACTACAACAACATGCAAAGGGATTGAACGATCACCAGGTTTTGAGATTGCTGGAAGCTTTATCAGACACCGACTACCGGCTCAGGGAAGCCAGCGCAAAACGAATTGCTGTGGAAATCGGTCTGATCCGGGCATCCGAATCCCTCCAGGAACGCAGCATCGACGAAGTGATCGGAGCGCTGAAAGCAATTCGCAAGCAATCCCCTGCAGACACTCATCCGACACCGAATCCATCCGCTCCGACATCGCCCCCCCCTCCCCCGGCGGCACCCAAACCCTCCGGTGCTCCGGCGAAGGCCACCACACCACCACCCCAGACGTCACCGCCTCCGCCCCCCAAACCGGCGCCAGCAGAAACCAGGGCGGCATCGCAACCCGATCCGGCGCCAGCGCATACCGAAGAAGCGCCACAAGCTTCCGGAGACATTAATTTGCATACCCTCTGGAACAAACTTGTGCTGCATGTCGGCAGAGAAAACCCTTTCCTGCACAGCTATTTGGCGGACGGACACCCTATGGAGGTCAAGGGCAAGGTTATTACTGTGGGATACCCCACATCGCAGGTGGATCAAATGGAAATGGTCGATAACAAGAAAAACCATCAAGCCATCGAATCCTACCTGGAAACCCTGGGACAACCTGGGTGCAAAGTCCGATTCATCAAATCTGACAACCTGCAACCAAAAGAAAAACAACCGCTTCCGTCCTCCCCTCCACCACAGACCAACGGCGAAGCATCCGCTTCAGCTCAGCCCGGGGAGGAGGATGTTCCTGCAGGTGCCCCTAAAGTGCCGATCGATCCCGAAGAGTTTCTGAATGACCCGCTCATCCAAAAGGCCTTGGAAGTATTCAAGGCAAGGATGCTAAACGTCGAATCATCGACTTGAAATCCTCCTGCCAGCCACATAGACTCGCCGCACTATGTCTAGCATTGGAAAACTTATGAAACAAGCGAGCCGCATCCAGCGTCAAATGGAGCAGGCTCAAACAGATTTGGCAGATCGTACCGTGGACGCAACCAGCGGCGGTGGAGCGGTCAAGATCACGGCAAAATGCGACGGCACCCTGAAAGCCATCACCATCGACCCCGAGTCCGTTGACAAGGAGGATATTTCTTTGCTCGAAGACCTCGTCCTGACCGCTGCCAACAGCGCATTGGAGCAGGCCAAGGAAATTTCCAACGAAGAAATGGGCAAACTGACATCCGGACTCAAGATCCCCGGATTGATGTAATCAATAGGGCTGGGTCCATCAATCGTCGCATTTTGATATCATTCACCCCAGGTTTCGGCCCGAAACACAACGAGGCAGTCTACCCGCATACCGTCAGCCGATAACATGCTCACGTTACCTCCAGCCGTACAAGAGCTGAAATCGGCCCTGAACCGTTTGCCGGGCATTGGACCGCGATCGGCAGAACGCATTGCCCTGCACTTGGTGCAATCCAAGCAAGATGCCGTCGATCAACTGATTCGCTCTGTCAAAGAGGCCAAGGATAAGGTGTCTCTTTGTGAAACCTGCGGCGGCTTGACCGAAACCCAGCCCTGCCCGCTCTGTTCGAACAGTCAGCGTCAACAAGAATGCATCTGCGTGGTGGTCAAACCGACGGACATCCTCACGCTGGAGAAATCGCAGGCGTTCAAGGGACAGTATCACGTCCTCGGAGGCCAGATTTCGCCGATGAACGGAGTGGGTCCCGAGGATCTGCGTATTGACGCACTGGAGCATCGGATTCGAGAAAATCCGGTTGAAGAAGTCATTCTGGCGCTCGGTTCGGACGTGGAAGGAGACGCGACGTCCTACTATCTGGCGAAAAGATTGGGCGCATTAGACGTTAAAATCACACGCATCGCGCAAGGTTTGCCTGCCGGCAGCGAACTGGATTACGCCGATGAACTGACTTTAGGCAAAGCCATGCAAGGCAGAGCCGCACTCCCAAATGACTGATCCCAACTCAAAAGCCGTCGTTTTCGATCTGGGCAAGGTATTGCTTCACTTTGACTTCGGCATCGCAGCCAAAAACCTTGCCCGCCACGCCGATGCCACGGCTGAGGAGATTTTGGCCCAGATCAACCAAACGCCGCACCTGCATGCTTACGAAAGAGGCGAAGTGTCCTCCGAGGCGTTCTACCAAAACATCGGCACATTATGTGGATACCATGAATCTTTCGAGGTCTTCAGCAACGATTTTGCCGACATCTTCGAGGAGTGGGATGTCATGGTCGAATTCATGCGATCTTTGAAATCAAAACAGGTCCCCATCATGGTATTCTCGAACACCAATGAAATTGCGGTGTCCTTTATCCGAGAAACATACCCTTTCTTCAATGAGTTCGATCATCATTGTTATTCCTACGAACATGGCATGATGAAACCCACATCGGCCTTGTACGAAAAGGTCGAACAGATATTGGGACGCCAAGGCAAGGACCTTTTCTTCATCGACGACAAAGCTGAAAACGTGGAGGCAGCCATCGAACGCGGATGGTCTGGACAGATCCACATCCACCCGGAAGAAACCATTCCCGCCGTTAAAAAATGGTTGAATAGTTGATTCACCACTGAGAAAGGCCTATCTTCTCCCCATGTTTGAGGCAATCAAAACGTTCCTGGTGAACTTCGTCGGCAGCCCCTTTGGGAGCGTGCTGTTGTTCGTCGGCGTCTACCTGTTGCTGCAAATGGTCATTTTACCCAAACTTGGCATTTCCACGTGAATGGCCGAAAGTTGCTCGGTCGAGCAACCTCAACCTACCCAAAATGAACTGACCAGCGAACCTGATCAGAACAAATAAGTAGCTGCTTTCGCCAGAAAGTAGACCAACGCGCCCAAGTAGCTGCTTTCGTAAGAAAGTGGCCCAACGCACCCACTGTGAGCGCAGACCTCCCCCCTCCCTCACTTTAACAATCGCGAATACGTAGCTGCTTTCGCAAGAAAGTGGCCCGACGCAATCCCTGGGATCTCTCAAATACAATTTGCCCGCCCATCGATGGTTTTGCTGGAATATATTGCTCAACGCATCCTCCTCAGACGTCTCCAATCTTCCTCCTGCCACTTATTCTTGGGAGCATTTCAGGCCAGGGACAATCCGATGATCCCATCAGCATCGACATCTTTCAGCCCGCGCAAAGTGGAGGCTACCGCATGCAGATAACAGCCCCCAGAGACCACGATTACGCCATTCAAGAATCCGAAGATCTCACCTCATGGCAAACCACGGCTTCCATGACCAACACCAGAGGACGTTTGACACATGAAATTCATGAAGCAACCGCTTTCAAATCCTTTTATCGAGTGGTTCAATTGGAAGAACCCACTCCTTTGACCGGAGACCACATTCCAACGGAGACCGGCGACCTGATTATCCACCCCGTCGAACACGGCACCTTCACCATGTGGTGGAACCATGTCAGCATCTACGTTGATCCGGTCGGCGGCGCAGGCAACTTCAGCGGAATGGCATCCCCGGACCTGGTTTTCATCACGCACCCGCACGGCGATCATTTCAATGCCGGCACTCTTCGAGACATCGTGAGGGAAACCACCACGCTGATCACGCCGGACATCGTCACCCAACAACTGCCATCCAACATCAAACCACAAGCCCACACCATGGCCAACGGGGATGAATGGGAGGTCCAGGGCATCAAAATCACCGCCGTCCCGGCCTACAACCTCACAGCCGGACGACTGAACTACCACCCGAAAGGACTCGGAAACAGTTATGTCATCGAACTGGGCAACCGCCGAATCTACTTCAGCGGCGACACGGAAGACATACCGGAAATGCGCGCCCTCGAGAACATCGACGTGGCCTTTCTCTGCATGAACCTCCCCTTCACCATGACCGAAGCCCAGGCAGCGGACGCCGCCAGAGAATTTCAACCCCGTATCGTCTACCCATACCACTACCGAGGCAGCAACCTGGAAACATTCACAGATCTCGTCGGAACAGATCTGCCGATTGAAGTGCGATTGAGGGATTGGTATTGAACCATCGACATTTCCAATCGGGCTTGCTGTAATCCAGGCAATGAACTACCGGTTTATCACCTCACTAAAAGGGCTTTTCATAACCCTTTCTCTGGCGTCCACCACCATCACGGCCCAAGACTCCATAGAAACGTCTTACCCGACACCCGGAACGACTGGAAATACCGACAACATTCCCTTCATCGGGAAAAGAGACGCGAACGGAAACCCCGTTCGCCTGGCTCGCAAAACAGGTCATGTTTCCAATTACGACGAAGCCAGGGTCAAGGACTATAAGCTACCTGATCCGTTGAGATCCTCTGATGGAAAATCAATCGAAACACCCGATGTATGGTGGCACAAACGGCGGAGCGAAATTCTGGAATTCTATCAGAATCAAATATACGGACGCATACCGTCCAACGCACCCAATGTATCCTGGAACCAAGTAAGCATTGATAATGAGGAAACCCGACTTATCGAGGGACGCATGGGAACATCTCCGAATGCTCCAAAGATTCGTGTCAATCTGACTTTGCCGAAAGACATTTCCAAACCGGTTCCCGTATTACTCAACCTTTCCTTCTTCGGTGTTGACCGACAACGTACCCCCGTCCCGGGTCGATTCGACTCAAGGTCCGAGGTGTTGGAACGTGGTTGGGCTTTTGCTCATGTAGGATATGGCGACATCCAACCCGATCGTGCGGACCATTGGAAGGAAGGCGTGATTGGCCAAACATTGAAGGAATCCCAATCAAAACCGGAAGATCACGAATGGGGAACCATCAGCGCCTGGGCCTGGGGAGCGAGTCGCCTCATAGATTATTTGGAAACGCTCGATCACATCGATGCCAAACGAATGTCCATCACCGGCGCATCACGCCTGGGTAAAACCGCGCTCTGGGCCGCTGCTCAGGATCAACGTATCGCCGCAGTCTTCAGCATTGTGCCCGGAGAAATGGGAGCATCCCTGATCCGTCGCGACTGGGGTGAAACGCTCGACGACATGGCCCAGAATTTTTCCTGGCAATTCGCCGGTAATCTGCAGCGTTGGGTCGGGAAATGGGACACGCTCCCCGTCGACCAACACATGCTCATCTCACTGATCGCCCCACGCCCCATCTACATCAACGGAGGCATCAGCGATCAATGGAGCGATCCCAAAGGCGAGTTTCTTGCCATGGTTGGCGCTGGTCCGGTTTACCTGCTATTGGGCGCCGAGGATCTCGGGACCACCGATGTCCCGGAACTCGATCAGCCTGTCATATCATCACATATGGCCTTCCACTATCATTCCAAAGGCCACCAATCTGTCCCGGAAGATTGGAAACTGTTCCTGGATTTTGCGGAACAACATTTTGCCTCCCGGACCGAATAAACCAATCCAGGAAAATACTGGACTGTTACGCTGATGAAACGGATGCAGCACATGGATTCTGAAAGCGGTTGAGCGTAAATAAATCGGTATCGACTTGAATCAAGAGGAGGATTCCGGAAAGGTGGCGCCCTTTGCATGAGTTGGGTGGTTCTTTCCATATTGTCGGCGTTGTTCCTTGGGGTATATGACCTGATCAAGAAAGCGGGTGTCCGCGAAAATGCCGTGCCGCCGGTGTTGTTCTTCAGTGTGTTGGCCAGCGCCTTGGTGTGGCTTCCATTCCTGTGCTGGTCGGTGATCTCGCCGGATTCGTTTCCATCAGCAACCTTCCTGGTGAATTCCATGAGCTGGAAAGAACACGGACTGATTCTTGCCAAGTCCACACTGGTTTCCGCGTCGTGGGTGTTCAATTATTTCGCGGTCAAACATCTGCCGGTTTCGGTGGCCTCACCGATTCGCGCGACCGCTCCGTTGTGGACGATCCTGATTGCTGTAACCTTGTTTGGGGAACGACCAGCAGTCATGCAATGGCTGGGCATTGCCATCATTTTGTCCGGATTCTACGCCTTTTCCTTCGTCGGCAAACTGGAAGGCATCCACTTTCATCGCAACCGCTGGGTAGGCTTCATGATGATCGCCACCCTGCTCGGAGCATTCAGTGCCCTGTATGACAAATACCTGCTTCAAACACGCGAGATGGAGGCAGCTACCGTGCAATGCTGGTTTTCGGTCTACCTGACGATCGTTATGGGACCTTTCTATGCCCTGTGGCGCATGGGAAAAATCGGCAAATCAACCTTCCACTGGCGATGGAGTATTCCCATGATAGGAATCACCTTGCTGGCGGCGGATTTTTTCTATTTCGTCGCCATATCCCAACAGGATGCATTGATTTCCGTGGTATCCCCACTTCGCCGATGCGCCGTACTGATCACCTTCTTCGGAGGCATCATCGCCTACCGTGAAAAAAACATGCGTCCAAAACTGATCTGTATCCTGATTATTCTTATGGGGATTTTCGTTTTGAAATGGAGTTCTTGATTTGATTCTGAACCGCAGATTTCGCAGATTATCGCAGATTTTTTAACGGCAAAGAGTAGTCCCTCTTTAGCTTAGAGATATCCCAAAGGACGAAAGCGCTGAACCTATACCAAGAAGTCATGCCCCATTCAAAAGCTACAGTCATCTTCTAAGGACAAAAATCTGCGTCAATCTGCGCATTCTCGAAGACCCCGCGGCTGCGGTGGTGCGGTTCAAAACAACCAATCCGCGACGATCGGCAAAATCTAAGGTTCCAAAATAATCACTTGCGCCAGACTGTTCTACTGATCAAATTGTCAGGAACATGAGGTTAGACTGTAAGGATTCAGAAGAGAAAAAGCCATCGGTGGCCAACAAAGTCGTGGAATCGTTGTTAAAACAACGAACCATCACGCTGTTCGGCGAAATCAACCAGGAAGTTGCCGAAAAGGTAACCCAGAGCCTGCTGTGCCTGGATGCCGAGTCGGAGGACCCCATCAAGATTTTCATCAACTCCCAGGGCGGCCATGTCGAATCGGGTGATTCCATCTTTGACATGATTCGCTTCGTGAAATCGAAGGTTTACATCATTGGCACCGGTTGGGTGGCCAGCGCGGGCGCACTCATTTATTCCGCGCCACCAAAAAAATACCGCCTATGCCTGCCAAACACCCGATTCATGCTCCATCAACCGATGGGCGGTGTCGGGGGATCAGCATCGGATGCCGAGATCGAGGCACGTGAAATCATCAAGATGCGTGAACGCCTGAACCAAACCTTCGCCGACCAAACCGGACAACCGATCGAAAAAGTCCGCCAGGACAGCGATCGTAATTTCTGGATGGGCCCCAAGGAAGCGGTCGAATACGGATTGACTGGCAAAGTCATTAAATCCATCAACGATCTCCCTTGAACAAATTGATCACAATTGGAACCGCCTCTGAAACCAAGTCGCGGAGGTTCGGTTCCAGTTGGACCTGATACAATGTAAGGAGTATACTGGTCTGGTGACATGGTTATGGATCATTCTGGGGTTTCTGGCTCTGTTGGCTGTCTTTGATATCTTCCAGAAGAAACACGCCATCCTCAGGAACTTTCCCATCCTTGGCCATTTTCGCTACATTCTCGAAGCGATCGGACCGGAACTGCGTCAATACATCGTCACGGACAACGACGAAGAACGCCCCTTCACACGGGATCAACGGCGGTGGGTTTACGCGACGTCCAAGAAGCAGAACGATTACTTCGGTTTCGGAACCGACAACGATCTCGAGCAGACGCCAAACTACATCTTCATCAAGCACAGTCCGTTCCCCCTGAATCTTCCGGTCGATTCCCCGCATTACCGGATCCCCTGCGCCAAAGTGCTGGGCGGGCATCGAAACCGCCCGAAAGCTGTGCGCATGCCTTCAGCGGTCAACCTGTCCGCCATGAGCTTTGGCAGCCTCAGTTCGGCGGCGGTGGAGGCCATCAACCAAGGCTGTGCCCTCACTGGAGCCTGGCATAATACCGGTGAAGGCGGCATCTCACGCCACCACCTGCATGGAGGTGAGCTGGTCTGGCAGATTGGTACCGGCTACTTCGGGTGCCGTAACAAAGCAGGAGGTTTTGATCTGGAACGATTCCGCAGTGTCGTCCAGCAACATCCCCAGGTCAGAGCCATCGAAATCAAGCTCAGTCAGGGAGCCAAAGCCGGGCTGGGCGGCGTGGTCCTGGCAAAGAAAGTCACCCCCGAAATTGCAGCCATCCGCGGCATCGAGGCTGGCAAGGATTGCCTCAGCCCTCCCGCACACACGGCTTTTTCGGATGCGGATAGTCTATTGGATTTTGCGGAATTGCTGGCTGAAACGTCCGGACTGCCGGTCGGCATCAAGTCTGCGGTTGGACAGATACCTTTCTGGACTCAGCTCGCCGACCTCATGAAATCCGGCACTCGCGGGCTGGACTTCATCACCATCGATGGAGGTGAAGGTGGCACCGGAGCAGCCCCGCTCGTCTTTTCGGATCACGTCGCATTACCTTTCAAACAGGCCTTCAGCAGGGTGTTTTTACAATTTGCAGAACAGGATTTGCATAAGGATGTGGTGTTTATCGGGTCTGGGAAACTTGGATTCCCAGAATCAGCCCTGGTGGGCTTTGCTCTGGGTTGTGATGCCGTGAACGTGGGCCGCGAAGCCATGTTGTCCATTGGCTGCATCCAGGCTCAACGATGCCACACCGGGCATTGCCCAGCCGGGGTTGCCACTCAGAATCAATGGCTCATGCGAGGATTGGATCCGGATCATAAGTCCGTGCGCCTTGCCAATTATATCAAAGTGTTGCGCAAGGAGATCCTGAGAGTCTGTCACGCAGCTGGCATCCCCCACCCGTGCCTCATGGATTCACACCAAGTGGAAATTTCGGACGGACACCTGGGCCTTCGGTCCCTGGAAGCCATCTACGGCTACCCAGCCCATGTTCGGCCCGGAAGCGCAGAGTGGATCGAGCAGGTCCATTCACTGATGGTGAAAATCACAAAATCACAGGCAGCTTGACCGCTTCTTCAAATTTTTCCCAGTATACCTGCATACCGATGAGTCAAACACCACCATCAACTCATATACAGCGCGCTCAAGCCGTATTCTCAACGGAATTGGCGGCATTGGAGCATGTGCGGAATTTAATCGATGCATCCTTCCACCAAACCATCGAATGCCTGGTGGAGACCATGCAGACCAAAGGCAAGGTGGTGGTGGTCGGCATCGGGAAATCGGGAAATATCGGACGCAAAATCGCCGCCACCCTGACCAGCACCGGCACCACGAGTGTGCTGCTGGACAGTGTGGACGCGCTGCATGGGGATGTCGGTGTGGTCAATGACGGGGATGTCATCCTCATCCTGAGTTATTCCGGTGAAACCGAAGAGTTGCTCAATCTACTCCCGGCCTTGAAACGCTTTCAGGTCAAATTAATTGGCATGACCGGCGTTCCCCAATCAACGCTGGGACAGTCATGTGACTGGGTATTGAACATAGAAGTCCCCAAAGAAGCCTGTCCATTCAATCTGGCCCCCACCTCCAGCACAACGGCCATGCTGGTCATGGGAGACGCCCTGGCCATGGCTACTCTGGAAGCGCGCGGATTCAAGAAAGAGGATTTTGCCACGAGACACCCATCCGGTGCGATTGGAAGGGCTCTTTTGCTGAAAATCAAAGATGTCATGCGTTGCGGCCCCCGCAATCCGGTGGCCCAAACGAGCACAACCATCAAACAGGCTTTACTGATCATGGGAGGAGCCAAGGCTGGATGTGTCAGTGTTGTTGATGAACAAGGCAAACTGGCCGGCATCTTCACGGACGGTGATCTAAGACGCTACCTTGCCCGCGAAGACCACCCCCTGGATGCCTCCATGCAGGAAGTCATGTCCCCAAACCCCATCACGATTCGCGACGAAGCGCTGGCGGTCGAAGCATTGAACCTGTTTGACCAGAAGCCGATCGATGATTTGATCGTCGTTAACGCGGAAGGAAAGCCAGTTGGGCTCATCGATACGCAGGACTTGCCCAAGATGAAGCTGATGTGAGTTAAATCAAAGGGCTCAACTTGGGCGCAGTTCAAAAATTAGAAATCCTTAACCGGAGGGGTAAGCTCCGACTTACACCCACTTCAAACCTCAGTGCTTTGGAACCCTTTTCAAGCTGCAATGGAAACGTTACAGTCATGCGATTAACAATAGTCTCCACGCGTTCCATTCCTTTTGCTCAGAAACGTTTTCAAGGGGAAAGTTTGGGGGCGAGTCCCGCATGCGGGATCTCCCCTCCATTGTCTAAAAAATGAACTGCGCCCGCTCAACTTTCCAGGATTGACTATTGATTGACCTCAATTTTTACTCTGCACACTGCCGTCAGCTAGTAAAACCAGATGCTGCCCAGACGGTAACTGAGCTTCCACAAGGACCGATGAGGGCGACGAATCGGATTTACTTACTATTTCAGGAAAAAAGCGCCAGCTTGCCGGAAGGAGTCGCGATGAGGTATCGGCGCGCAGATAGCCTTCATTCTCAAGCGTCTCCAATGTAACCCCATAACGGTAAACCAAACCATTCCCTTCATGTTCATTGAAATACATGGAAACAGCCGAATGCAACCCGGCAAAATCAGTCATCTGCTGCCTGAACGGTATTGGCGCGGCCCTATTACCAGTTGTGGAGGATTCCCAAACTGCGAGCGTCATCAACATAGCCACCATCCCCACCAAAATCCCCTTGAGACATTCGCTTTTGCGGATAGAAAAACCAGCTTTCATTATGTTTATTCGATTTGGTTCACAAGCCTCACACTTGCATTATCTTCTTAAGCATAAGAGAAATCTCCAGGATTCCATATTCCCTGCGCGAATAGTAAAAAGCATCTCATCGATCCTTTTCACGAAGTTCCCAGCAGATCAATACGCAGTCGGCTCCCAGTGGCCATCGCATATCTTCTGAGAGTTTCTACTGATGGATTACCGGCTCCACTTTCCAGTCTGGCAACGACAGATTGAGTGGTCTTCATACGTTTTGCGACTTCACTCTGTGTCAACTTTGCATGGGCTCGAGCCGAAATCAGAGCGCGGGCAATTGAAAATTCCTCCTCCAGGCCTTCGTATTGCTCGCGATACTTCGGATCTTCCATCCATTCCTCATGTAACGCATTAATCTTCTTCATGACTCAATTTCCTTGGCTCTTTCAAGTGCAAGTCGGATTTCGTGAGTTGGCGTTTTCTGGCTTTTCTTCACAAAAGCACTGACAACCACCACTTTCTTGCCAGTGGCTACGACATAGAGGGCCCGCGAAATTCCATCCTTGCCCTTCATACGCATTTCCCAAAGCTTCCCCTGAATTGGGCGCACATAAGGCATCCCTACTTGATGCAACCCAAACTCACATACCATGTTTGAAATGCGAACAAACTTTGCACGCATGTCTCTCGGAAGAGACCGAATCTCTTCTTCAACGGATTCGTTTAACAATACGACCGACCGAGACACCTCCCTTTTTATCGCACAAAAGCGATAAAAAAGTCAAGAAACACGGCACTCAAAAAAATCCATGTAACCGCTTACCACACCACCCCGTCTACTCGTTCTTGTATGATCAAATTCATTAAATCTCTCACATTTATCGTCGCCCTCGTGGCGATCTCTCTCACATCTTATGATGCAGCGGCTCAAGGTCGTGGTGGTCAAGGCGGTCAAGGCGGACGCGGACAGGGTGGTCCTGGTGGCGGTCGCGGCAATTTCGACCCTGCTGAGTTCCGTGCTCGTATGATGGAACGTTATCAGGAACAGTTCGGTTTCTCCGACGCGGAATTCAAAGCCGTTCAGCCCCTGATCGAAGCCGTCCAGGAAAAACAACGTGACGCTCGTTCGGGTGGACGTGGTTTTGGTGGCTTTGGTGGTTTCGGAGGTAGAGGCGGCCGTGGCGGTCAAGGTGGCCAAGGAAGCGGCAATGCTGAACTGGACGCCCTGCAAAGCGCCATCGAATCGGGCAGCAACATCGAATCCAAACTGGCTGCCTTCCGTAAAGCGCGTGACGCCAAGCAAGCCGACTTGAAAAAGGCACAGGACACCTTGAAATCCGTCCTGACCGTCAAGCAGGAAGCAGTCGCTGTGGTGATGGGCCTGATCGAATAAGGCGGCACCTGCGAAGCGATATTGATCTAAAGATACAAGACTCGACATGACTGAATTGTTGAATCAAATGGTCGAGTCCCGACAGCTCTCCGCTTCCGATGCCAATTGGCTGATGAAGCAAAAAGGCAACGGGGCGGAGGGCAATTATGAAACGGAACCCGAGGTGTTGCAATGGCTCGCCGAGGAGTATTCGGTTCAATACAATGACTTGGAGCAACTGGAAATCGACAAGGAAACGCTGACTTTGTTTCCAGCCCGATTGCTGCTCAAGGAAGGGCTGCTCCCCCTGAAACGCGAAAATGGTTCGGTGGACATTGCCACCAGCCGATTGTTCGCAACTCAGGGTCTGGACACCTTGAAATCTCTGACCGGACTCAAACTGAATCCGGTCCTGGCCCCTTCCGAGGCCATTCAACGAGAAATCAAAAAACGCCTCGGCGTCGGGGCGGATACCATCGACACCCTGAAGGATGACAGTTCCTTTCAGGTGGTGGACGATGAAAATGTCGACGATACCGATCTGGAAAACGCGGCGGAAGACGCCTCCATCATCCGGTTCGTCAATCAGGTGCTCAGCGACGCCATTGACCTGCGCGCCACGGACATTCATCTGGAGCCTTTTGAGGACGAATTGCAGATTCGTTACCGTATCGATGGCGTTCTTCAGGAGGTTCCAGTACCGGCCGAAATCAAACGCTTTCAACCCGCCATCGTATCCCGCGTCAAAATCCTCAGTCATCTGAACATCGCGGAAAAACGCCTCCCCCAGGACGGTCGCATCAAGCTGAAGGTCAAGCAGGGCGAGGTCGATGTGCGTGTATCCATCATACCCATGCTGCACGGCGAAGCGGTCGTCATGCGTTTATTGCGACAGGACGGGTCCATCCCGGATCTGGATCAAATAGGGATGGCGGACCACGAACTCCAGCTTTTCAAAGAAATTTTAGGAGTACCACACGGTATCTTCCTGGTCACCGGACCAACCGGTAGCGGTAAAACAACCACACTCTATACCGCCCTGAACACCATCAATGACATGGTCCGCAAGATCATCACGGTGGAAGATCCGGTGGAATACCAGATCAAGGGCATCAATCAAATTCAAGTATCGGAAAAATCCGGACTCACCTTTGCCAAAGGATTGCGCGCCATTCTGCGTCATGACCCGGACGTGGTCCTGATTGGTGAAATTCGAGATGAAGAAACGGCGCGCATCGCCATCCAGGCCTCATTGACGGGTCACTTGGTGTTTTCAACCCTGCACACCAACGATGCACCAAGCGCCATGACACGCTTGATCGACATGGGGGTGGAGCCTTATCTGGTCGCCTCCTCATTGGAAGGCGTGCTCGCCCAGCGTCTGGTCCGGACCCTGTGTCCGCATTGCCGGAAAGAAGACACCTCCGAACGAGTGAAAGCGTTGAGGGAAACCATGAAATGGTCACCCGATGCGGTCATTTACCAAGCGGTCGGTTGTCGCGAATGTCGACAGACCGGATACCATGGCCGACGCGCGGTGTTTGAAATGATGGGGGTCAGTTACCCCATCCGACAAAAGATCCTTAAAAACTGTTCCAGCGGTGAGCTGAAAGAATTGGCCCGCAAGGAAGGCATGCGCACACTCAGCCAGGACGGGTGGCGACTGGTTGAAATGGGCATCACCACTCCCGACGAAGTCATGCGCGTGACCAAGGACGAGGAACTTTCAACCTTTTAACATTCCGGGTTTACGTGGCAAATTTTCAATATAAAGCGCTCAAAGCGGACGGCGGCATCGCCACCGGAGACATCGAAGCGGGTGGCAGACAGGACGCCTTCCGCAAGATGGAAGCCCTTGGTCTGAAACCGATCAAATTGACCGAGCAACAGGGCAAAGCAGGAACCAGTAAATCCTCAGGATCGTCCCTGTCCATGCCGTGGAAGTCCGGCCGCATCACTTTCAAGATGCTGGAAAACTTCACACGATTGCTTTCCAGCCTTCTCTCCGCAGGCGTCCCACTCAGCCGGGCACTGGTGATTCTTTACCGGGAAGCAGCATCGCCAGCCGCCGGCGAACGATGGAAAGCCGTGCACGATCTGGTTGTGGACGGCATGTCCTTGGCCAATGCCATGAGTCGATTTCCGGATACCTTTCCCAAGGTCTATGTCGCCATGGTGGAAGCGGGAGAAACAGGTGGTTTTCTGGATTTGGTTTTGGGTCAAATCGCCGATTTTCAGTCACGCGACAAGGAACTGCGCGGCAAAGTGCTCTCAGCCATGATCTATCCGGTCGTACTGCTTTGCCTCGCCATTGGTGTGCTTGTCTTCTTGATGATGTTTTTCATCCCACGATTCAAGGTGCTGTTCGAAGGCTTTGATGCTGCGCTGCCGCTACTGACCCAGGTGATCGTTTCCACCAGTGAATTTTGCCAATCCTACGGATTTTTTATCGCCATCGGCGTGGGCATTGCGGGCATTGGCATTCGCAATTGGCTGGCAACGGACCGGGGCCGACGTAAGTTTGAACAAAGCATGCTCAGCCTTCCCGTCATCGGACCTCTGAACGCCCAGTTCGCCATGGCGCGCTTTTGCCGCATGCTGGGCACGCTTCTGGGTGCAGGTGTCCCACTGATTCATGGGCTGAACGTGGCCCGCCGATCCATTGGAAATCAAGTCCTGGTCGACGCGGTCGCGGAATCCATCGAACGTGTCAAAAAGGGCGACACACTGGCCCGCAGTCTTTCTGATTGCCGCGTGCTGTTTCATGGATCGATTCTGGAAATGATTTCCGTGGCGGAGGAAAGCGGTCGCCTGGATCAGGAACTGATCCGTCTGGCGGCAACCACCGAGAAAGATCTGGACCAACAATTGAAGACAGCGGTTTCACTCATGGAACCCCTCATGCTTTTCCTGATTGCCGGGTTTATCGGCACGATTTTTATCGGAATGGTGATTCCTATTTTCACCATTCAGGATTACATTAAATGAACGAAGACAACTTGAACGGATTATGAAATTGAACACAGGACTCAAAAGAACACGTCGCACACGTCAACACGGATTCACGCTGGTGGAAATGCTGCTGGTGCTGGTCATCCTCGCCGCCCTGGCAGCAGTGGTGGTTCCCAAGTTTGCCGGACGTTCGCAACAGGCCAAGGAAACGGCTGCGCGCAGTCAGATTGCGGTTTTCGAAACGGCTCTGGACATTTTCGAAACAGACAACGGTTACTACCCTTCCGGCAGCGATGGTCTAGACGAACTCGTCAATCAACCCAGCAACGCCAATAGTTGGAACGGCCCCTATTTGAAGAAAGGTGTTCCGAATGACCCCTGGGGCAACAGTTTCGTCTACGAATTTCCAGGCAAACAGAATGCTGCCGGATATGACATCATGTCCATGGGCCCTGACGGGCGCGTGGGTGGTGGCGACGACATTACGAATTGGGATCACGTCAACAATAATTGATTCCAATGAAACCGTTCGAACAAGCGGAAAGCATCGACAGAGCCTTTCCCTTGTTCAATGACCTGGAATCGTCTCCTGACTTCTTATGAACATTCAAAGCCCAGGCAAACGCACGCGAAAATGCTTGGGCTTTTCCACACCATCATCGAGAGGTTTCACATTGATCGAACTGATCATGGTGATGGTGGTGTTGACGGCAATCATGACCGTGGTGGCGCCCTCGTTGAACAAATTCTTCCGAGGCGCCATCATCAACGATGAAGCCCGCAGAATTCTGGGCGTCACCCATTTGGCCAGGCAGGAAGCCATCTCGAGTGGCATGCCCATGCAGGTCTGGTTCGACCTGGAAAACCAATGGTTTGGTGTCAGGGAACTCTCCGGTCTGGATGCCGGATCGGGCACCCAGGTGACAGCAGCCGAAAGAAGCGGACCGCATGTCTATCAACTGGATTCCAATCTGGAAATCGAGCTGGACCGCAACACAACTCTCAACCAATCCATGCCCGGCATCATCTATTACCCGGATGGACAACTCGATATCGCGAGTTTGCCCGGTTTTTATTTGAAGAACAAAAAGCTGGAGGATCAAAAACTCCAAATTATCCGCGCACCCAACGGTCTGCGCTACGAAATCCGAAAAGGCGATGAAATGCTCGTTATCCAAAACGACGTCCTGGCGCAAGACCAGATCATGTCGTATTGATCGCAGGCGCGAGGCGGGATTCACCTTCGCCGAAGTGCTGGCAGCCATGATCTTCATGGCCATCCTCCTGCCTGTCGTCATGCAGGGATTGGTCCTGGCCAATCGCGCATCCGTCACAGCGGAACGCAAACGGATCGCGGCTCATCTTGCCAACAGCATGCTGACCGAACTGATTGCCACCGACCAATGGCAGTATGCCGGCAACCGGGGCAACTTCGCGCCCGACCATAAACTTTACGAATGGGAACTCACTCAATCCAGCTGGGACCAGGATGACATGCAGCAATTAACCATCGTGGTCACCTACCCCGTGCAAGGGCAAACCCGACGGGTTCAACTCACCACACTGGTGGATGACAGCCAACAATGAAAACCAGCATTCCACAACGCTCTTCGTCTAGCAGGACACGCTCAGGTTTCACCCTGATGGAACTGCTGGTGGCGAGTGTGGCGTTTGCCATGATCATTTTGGTGATCAAGGTCACGCTCCTGGAATCCATGGAAATGCGGGAACGCGGCCAGAAACGCATGGACCAGTTGAACACACGCATGCGCATCATGGAAATCATCGAAACGGATCTTAAACAATGCCTGCTCAAAGAAACCACATTTGCGCAGGAATTCCGGGGAGAAACACTGAATGGCGGAGTCACGCGCACCGACCAACTGGAGTTCTACACCGCGTCCGGAGTCATCCAAACCAATCAGCCTTGGGGACATCTGCAGAAGGTCCGGTATTACCTTCAACAACCCATATATGAAGGGCGAAGCGAAATGTCCGAAGGGTATACTTTATACCGGGAAGTCACCCGTAACCTCCTGCCGGCCAGCACAACGACCATTAATCCCCAGCCCATTGCCAATGAAGTGGCGTCTCTGAAATTTCAATACTACGACGGAGAATACTGGCAGGAAACATGGGATTCCACCGTCGACGAAAGCAAGTTGCCCAAAGCCGTGCGCGTCAGGGTCGAGTTCCTGCGGGAGGATGCCGACGGTCAATTGACCAGCCGATCCAACAACGAACCCAATCCATCACTCCAAACAACCGTGGCTCTTATGGCAACACCACAGATCGAAGAAGAGTCCGAAGACGAGACGACTCAAACAAACGGTGATGCAAATGCCCGGCAACCCTGAATCCCCTTTGTCACATGAGTGAATTAAAAAGTGTCCATTGCAATGCCTGCGGCAAGATCATTGAGTATCCACAGGACAAAGAAGGCAGCACCAGCACATGCCCCGGCTGTGGAAACCAGATCTGGTTTTCCCATCTCGCCGAATACCACAGTCATCCGAATCATGCCATCAAGGCATCCCATCAGCCGCGCAGCAACGTCGCCAAAGGAGACAATCCACCTTGGACTCTGGGCATGCTGGCGATCCTGCTGTTGATGAACATGTACCTGGGTTACATGGTGGTCGGTCTCAAAAAAGAAGTCATCGCCATAAAGAACAAACCCAACGCGACATCCGAAGTCATCCTGACTTCCACCAACATGGTGGTTCCGGGTGCCGCCAGACAGGCTCTCAGCAAGGCGAACACCAATCAGGAATTGGTCGACATGCTCATCGAAACGATGGAAATCATGGATAACGAACTGCAATTGCAACTCTCCACCATCCAAAACGAAGCCAACACCCATGCAACCAGGATCTCGGAGTTAATGGAACTGTCCAATCAACTAAACACTTCCATGGATGGCCTTTACGATGACATATCCAATATCAACAACAATCTGGACCAACTGTCATCCGGCCTGACCCAGGTGCAGGAAAATCAATCCATCATTCAAAACTCGTTGCTACAGAATTAATAGAAGACCAAAACCAACGTCGAAATCCTCAGAATCTTTTCGCATGACAACCCGAATGAAATGTAACCGAATTTTGCCTGGGAACGTCTGCTCTAAATACCTTCCACGTCTGCAAAGGTGAGGGGGTAGCCGACTCTGAATGAAAAATCGAGCATCCATGACACATCGAGAGAAAGGGCGAACCAAAGGTTCGGTCCTCATCATTGTCATGTGGGTCGCGCTCGGGCTCGTTAGTGTCACGCTCTATTTCTCGCATTCCATGTATTTCGAGTTCAGGGCGGCGGAAAATTACTACGAGGGGCTGCAGGCCGAACAGGCGATCGACGGTGCTCTCAGGTATGCGATGTACCTCCTTGCCAACGCCGATGAGGAAGGTGTCTTACCGGAACCGGATACTTACTCCCGTCAACGCAGCGTCGTTGGTGAGGCTCTTTATTGGTATATCGGTCGTGGCGTCCAAAACGCCTACGCAACCATCCCTGAATTTCTGCTGGTGGATGAAGGCTCCAAACTGGACCTGAATCTGGCAACGCAGGAAATGTTGGAAAACCTGCCCAATATGACGCCCGAATTTGCGGCGGCCATCATCGATTGGCGGGACGAGGATGAGGAAGTCAGCGACGGGGGAGCGGAAGGAGACGTCTACGCGCGCATGATTCCATCCCGACAAATCAAAAACGCCCCGTTCGACACAGTGGACGAACTCATGATGGTTTACGGCGCTGATTCCGTTCTTGTCTACGGCGAAGACGCCAACATGAACGGCATCCTGGATCCCAATGAGAACGACGGGGCCACGACACCACCACTGGACAACAGCAACGGCACACTCGATTTTGGTTTGGTGGAATACGTGACCGTGTTCAGCAAATTTCCGGAAGAAGACGACAACACACAGGTTCAAAACCAGGCGGGCGGCAACGCAAACGGCGGGGGGAATCAGCCGGATCAAAATCCTTCAAACAATATCAACATTCAAGGGGACGAACCCACTGTAAAAGTCAATGTCAACACTGCCAGCGCGGCCGTGTTGGCCAGTCTCCCCGGAATGGATCAAGCCATGGCGCAACAGTTGGTTTCCTACCGGGCCAACCAGGCTGATCTGGGTTCGGACACCGAATGGGTCAACGAAGCCGTCGGCGATGGAGATCTCACACAAGCGCAGGAATACTTCGTGGGCGCCAGCCAACGGTTCATGGTGGATGTGGCTGCCGTCGGCAAAAACGCTCGTGGATTTCGGCGCACTCAGTTCATCGTCGACACCAGCGGGGATGAACCGGTCGTGATCTATCGGAAAGACCTTGCTCGACAAGGCTGGGCTCTGGGAACAAACCTGAGAGAGGAACTTAAGCAATACGTGCAACAACAACGTCAACGATGATTGGTTGGAAACAAAAGAAACCCACTGCGGTGGTGAGTCTGGACTGGGGCTATGAGACGCTTCGCTTTGAGCATGTCCGCAAAAGCGGCAGCACATGCCGTAGCGAAGGCAAGGGACACATCGATCTACCGGATGACCTCTTCAAGGAAACCCCGGAGGCCATCGGCTCAAAGCTCCGTGACGCTTTGGATGCCGCCGGCATCAAGGAGAAAAACTGCATCGGCTCGCTGCCGATCGGATGGTTGTTCACCTGTCGAACGGAGATACCTGAACTGGACGGAGAGGATCTGGAGTTCTTTTTCGAAACCCACGCCGAACGGGAATTTCCCTTCCCCATCGACGAACTCAGCATCTCCCGATCTGTCTTTACTTCGCCGTCACACAAACCCCACGCCTTGCTCGGAGCCCTCCCTTCGGCGAGATTGGATCATTTGAATCGCATTCTCGAAGCCGCCCGCCTCAAACCTTTGAGCTGGTCGGTGAGTTGTGCGGGATCAACCTTCCTGAAAGCGCTCCCCGATGCCAATGCCCTGTGCCTGATCCCGACCTCATCGGGATTCGATCTGCTCGCGGTTTGCGGTCAACGCCTTGCCATGGCCCGTTCGTTGAATGAAACGGACAGTGCACGGCAGATAGCCCGCGAAATTAAAATCAGTGTTGGAGAATTGAGCGCCGATTTGCAGGGATCGCTCAAGAGTTGTTTTTACTTTCAGGACAAACAAAAAGGCGGCGAGTTTCAGGAAGCATTACAGGAAGTGGCGGATCGTTTGGATCTGAAACCCACCTCGCTCTCCAATCAGAACTCCAACGCCATTGACCTGGCCTCGGATTTTCTCCTGGACCGGGCCAATCCTTTCGAATTCCTCCCCCCCAAGGTGAGTCCGTTCCAGGAATGGAGCCAACGGATCTCAACCGGTCGCAACAAATGGATCGGCGGAGGCGCCACGGCGGCGGCCTTGATCGTCGGTTTGTTGTTCTTCTGGCAGGGACAAAAACTTCAGGCTCTGGATGACGAGTGGAAGGCCATGGAGGTGCAGGTGGGCGAACTGGAAGAACTTCAGAACCGCATCCGCCTTTACCGTCCCTGGTTTGATGAGACCATCCCGACCTTGAAACTGATACGACATCTCACCGAATCTTTCCCCGAACGGGGTGACGTATGGGTGAAGGACCTGGATATTCGGGAACCGTCCACCGTAGTCTGTTCAGGATTCGCCAAAAGCAATCAGGCCTGGCTGGAAATGCTTAAAAAGTTACAAAATTCACCGGAAGTCAAGGACCTCCGGGTGGACCAGGTCCGTGAGGACAAGCAATTGAGTTTTTCATTCAGATATCGTTGGGAGGAATCCAGAAAATGAACGAAGCCAATCGAGAAAAAATGCTTTTGGTGGCAGCGATCACGGCTGTTGTGGTGCTGTTTGGCGACAAGTTCATTGTGAGTCCCATGATGGATGCATGGAAAGATCGTTCCGCCCGTATCGAGGAACTGGACGCCAAGGTCACCCGTGGACGCGCTCTGATGGAAAACGAGGGCTCGATCCGAAAGCGCTGGGCACTGATGTATCATGGAGCCATTCCTAAGATGAAATCTGTTTCTGAAAACCAGATCCTGGAATCGGTCGACCGTTGGGCCACGGAAAGCCGCATCAGTTTTACCTCCATCAAACCCAGCTGGCGCACATCCGACAAAGGCCACCTCCTGCTCGAATGCCGGGCAAACGGATTTGGAGACCTTGAGAAAATCGCCCGCTTCGTCCATGCGCTTGAATCAGATCCCATGGCGTTGAAAGTGGATACGTTGGAGTTGTCCCAACGGGATGAAAAAGGATCCAGTCTCGGCATGAACTTAAACTTCAGCGGACTATTACTTCCGGAGGCATTGCAATGAAACGTAAGCAGCCTGAATACATGAACCTACAATCCGCTCATGGATCGATCGCCGGATGCCTCGCTTGCCTCGTTTTGGTTTGGGGAACCTGGACGCATGCACTGGCACAATCCGATGAAACCAAATCCGATCCAGACACGTCTAATCCCATAGAGACAACTGCAACGGATCAGTCTGAAGCAGCGAGTGAAGACAAAGCTGGTCCGACGAATGAATTTGAATCATTCAGCCTGATTCTGGATCGCAACATATTCGATCCGGACCGGCGTGGGCCAAGGGAGCAACGACGGGAAAGACCGCCGGAGCCGCCGCGCGAAGAATCGTTTACTCTGTTGGGAACGATGTTTTACTCGGACAAACAGCTTGCATTTTTCGATGGCACGGATAGCGATTGGGCCGGTGCTGTCAAATTGGGTGAAAGTGTCGCAGGACACAAATTAACAAACATCGATTTCGACAAGGTCGAGATCGACTGGAATGGCGAAACAATCGTTCTGGAAGTAGGTTTCGCCAGGACAAAACGCGGGGAAGAACCCTGGAGTACCAAAGGACGTGACGAATGGTCTGGCAATTCCAGACGATCTTCCCGCCGATCCAGCTCCGGCTCAGGTTCGTCGGGCAGCTCAGCGGAATCAACACCGGCATTGGATGGTGATGCGAGCGATATTTTAAAACAAATGATGGAACGTAGAAAACAATCTCAGGGACAATGAAAACAACCAAAACATATCAATTGGCCCTTCGCTGGGCTGTCTGCTTCTGCCTGATCCTGGGCAGTGGCGCCCTACTCGCTCAAGATAGCGGAGCCGCCGACAATAACGCAGCCAACACTGCCGGAGATAATGCAGAGGAAGGTTTGCGCATGAACTTCCGCAATGTCCCGCTGGAAATGGTGCTCGACTACATGAGCGAAGCCGCCGGCTTTTCCATCATTGCAGAAGTGGATGTCTCCGGCACGGTCAGTGTCTGGAACAACCAACCACTGAGCAAAGCCGAAGCCATTTCCCTCCTGGACTCCATCCTCATCGAAAAAGGTTACACAGCCGTCAGGGTGGGTAACACCTTGAAGATTGTTTCCAAAAGTGAAGCTCGCCAGGAAAACATTCCGGTTAGAAGCGGGGCCGATCCTGAAGAAATCCCACAATCAGACCGCATGGTGACTCAGATCATTCCGGTTCGATACACCGGAGCCATGGATCTTATCGAAAACCTGGAACCACTTCTCCCAAGCGAAGCATCCATGACCGCCAACGAAAGCAGCAATGCCATCGTGTTGACCGGCACGGAAAACAGCATTCGACGCGTGGCCGAAATCGTCCGGGCATTGGACACCAGCATATCGGGCATTTCCCAGATCAAGGTTTACCCTCTCCGTTACGCTGACGCCACCGAACTGGCCGACATCGTCAAAAACCTGTTTGAAACACCGCAGAGCAATTCCAGAAGTTCACGCAGCAGTCGTGGTGGATTTGGTGGGTTCCCCGGACGTTTTGGTGGCGGGGATCGAGGTGGTGACCGAGGTGGCTCCTCACGGGGTGGTGACGGAGACAGCGAAGCGCTTCAAGCAGCCTCACGAGTCGTCGCCGTGGCGGATGAACGTGCCAACGCTCTGGTTGTCAGCGCACCGGAAGAGTATATGCCCACCATTGATCAGTTGGTTTCGGAAATCGATCAGAATGTCGACGATATCACCGAGCTGCGTGTCTTCCCTCTCAAACACGCGGATGCTTTCGAAATGTCCCAGATACTCTCCGATCTCTTCGATCCAAACAGCCAGAACAACAACAATCAATCACGTGGGGGCTTCCGGTTTGGACGTTCCTCATTTGGTGGTGGATTTGGCAGCAGTCGCGGGAGCAGTAACAACAACAACGATAGCTCACGCGCTCAGGCCATGACCACCGTGACCGCAGTAGCCGATCCCCGCACCAATGCGCTCATTGTCACTGCGGCTGCCAATCTGATGGATCAGATTGAACGCATGATCGAACAACTCGATTCGGATTCATCGAAGAAACAGAAGGTTTATGTTTACTCGCTGGACAATGCCGATGTCGACAATGTGGCCACCATTCTGCGCGGCATGTTCGAATCGCAAAGCAGCAACCTGAACAACCGCAACAACGCCAACCGAAGCGGCAACAACAACAATAATCCGTTAAACAACCGTTCAATCAACCAACAGAACTTCGGTCTGGGCGGAGGCCAGGGAAACAATTGATCCAACCCTGACCGGTTAGGGTGACTCTTAAAATGACAGAGGAATAAAGAATGAATTTTTTGAAAAACAACAACACTTTCCATCAGGCAGAAGGTTTGAATCACATCGCGAAAATGGGGTGGATTTCCACCACGATCATCGCATTGCTGACCACCGGCCTGGTTTCATTGCAAGCCCAGTTTGGTGGCTTCGGGGGTGGTTTGGGGAACCAACAGACCCGCCAATACCAGAATGCCACCCAAGTCGGCGAAGCCTTGATCGAAGTGGACGCCGAAACCCGCTCCGTCATCGTCATCACCGACGAAGACACCAACCTCCAAATCGAACAAGTCCTCAAAACACTGGACCGCCCGAAACCCCAGGTGCTCATCAAAGTGGTCTTCATGGAAGTCACCCATCGTGACGACCTGGACGTCGGCATGGAAGGCGCTTGGAACAAAGTTTCTGGATCAACGACCAACATCGTGCAATCTGCTTTTGGTTTGGCCACACCCGGTCAGGGAGGTCTTTACCAACTGTTGGACTCCGATTTCAACGTGACCCTGCGCGCAATCTCTGAAGCAGGGAAAGTCGAGGTCTTGTCCCGTCCTTCCATCCTCGCCCGCAACAACCAGGAGGCCATCATCACCGTCGGTCAAACGGTTCCCTTCATCGACAACGTCAACTTCCTGCAAGGCGGTCAACAGGTGAACACGGTGACCTACCGCGACATCGGCATCATCCTGCGTGTCACCCCGTTCATCACACAGGACGGCATGGTGGAAATGATTGTGGCGCCGGAAATCTCCACCATCACCGATGAACGCGTCACCATTTCGGACGGCGTCGAAGCCCCGGTTTTCGCCAAGAGAGCAGCCGAAACCGTGGTGGTCACACCCCATGGTCGCACCGTAATCATCGGTGGTTTGATGGAAAAGAACAAAATAGAGAGCAAACGAAAGGTGCCACTCCTGGGAGATATCCCCATTTTGGGATGGGCCTTCAGTCGAACAGTGAAAGAAGATACCAAAACCGAACTCCTGATCTTCCTGACACCCTATATCGTTCAAGACCCACGTCAGTTGGGTGAAATGACAGCACTCGAATCCAAGAATTCGCAACTACCCAGCAAAGCTTTCACGGAAGAAGAATTGGATCAATTTGTCGGAGAAGTCGAAGGTCTCAAAAAGGAAGAGGACATCGAAGAAGACAAAAAGAAAAAGAAAGGCTTATTCCGCCGTAAGGACTGATAAGGCACACGGCTTATCTCCCACCATAGATCCTCCTGGAATTTTTTCAAAAGTGGATTCAAACATTTCAACATCCCGCAAGGCGATACGTCTTGCGGGATGTTTTGTCTCTCTCCTCTTCCTTTTGTGGCTTCTCCCTTTTCTCACAGGGTGCCGACATTACAATTACGACACCCCGGAAATACGCCAGATGCAGGCCGAAAGCTTGATGGAACTGGGGCAACGCAAGATTGCCGGCGAATCTTTACCCCATTTTTTTCACTCAAGAGTGCGCCTGTTGATCAGTTTCAAGAAAGACGAGATTCCCTTGTTTGAGCCACAAGCCGGACAATTCATCAACCTGGGAGGCAGGGCTTCCGCGATATCTCCGGACGGCTATTTCATCACGGCACATCATGTCGTGACGGAGGACACCCCCCACCTGGCCTTGCCTCCAGAAAATTCAACGGGCAAACGCAAGGCCGACGAATTACGTTGGTTACCCGGGCGATTGGTCGCAACTTTCGAGCCTGCAGATGTGGCCTTGGTTAAGTTTGACCTTCCAATGGACCATTGGTTCAAGCTGACAACGAATGAGTTCACCGAAGGGAAAGAGGTATTCACCGGAGCAAATGACGGGATTGTTTTTGGAAAAGACAAAATTGGCAATGGCCCCTTTTTGGTTCATGGCAAAACCCTCGAACTTCGTCCGCTACAAGATCACGCTGACTACCATCAAATCAGCACGGACATGGTTTCCCGCGGAGGCATGAGTGGTGCCCCGTTGGTGGATACAGAAGGCAACATGCTGGGCGTGCTGGTTGAAGGAACATACCGTCGGGTGGTCCGAACGTTCCTGAGTTCTGAATTCCATTCCATTCCCGCAGACCACATCGAAAGTGCCATTCAAGCGGACCGCGAAAAGCAGTGATACCAAAAACACTACCGTCTGTATAACTTGTTACCTTCCTATCCAGTGTTCTGAAGGTGAATACCTGATCCGATATAAGCAAAAAAGGTGTTGTGCTCTGATGGGTTCTCCTCCTGAATGACGTTGTTATGTCGGTGAAATTACCTTTTGTTGTTTTCTTATTGTCCATGGGAGTCCTTTGGACAGCAAATGCTCAAACACCCATTTCATGGTCCGGAAAAGTCGTCGATATCCGGACGGGCGCCCCGGTTGCCGGAGCGAAGGTATATGGAGGCGCCAGCGGAAGAGTGGACCTGACCCAGGCTGCCTTTACCGACGCAGAAGGTCAGTTTACCGTGGTATATGAAGGTGGAGCCCTGGACCTGGGCTTCTGGAAATTTTATATGCTGACCGTGGAGGCACCAGCCGACAACAAAAACTATTTCACCCACGTCAGCGCCCACGCGGGACCAGAGGAAGTAGTGGCTCGTCTGGTTCCGTTTCAAGGATTCATCCAGGGAACCGTACGTGATAGAACAACCCGGGAAATCATCCCGAACGCCACCGTCAGCCTGGGGCTTCCCGGACGTGTCATTGAAACCGTATCAACCGACGCGGGGGGGCGCCTTCGCGTTCACCATGCATGCCTACGATGTTGGCAACGTGACCAATTATGAAATCGGTATCGAACCGGAAAACCAGGTCCCGCATGATGCCTGGAACCAACCCGCCGCGATCACCGACTACTGGCTGGAAATAAACGCGGGGGGATACCAGCGCATCCAAACCGCTGAAGCAGGCGTCACACTGGCCCTCACTTCTTCCGTTACGAACGACATTCACACTTACTTGAATATTGAATTAAGCCCAAATGATGCCACCGAAACATCCAACGCAACGGTTGAACTGATCGATCCAACGCTCTACCTGCAGTGCAGTACCGCATACTTCACAGCAGAGCAACTGGCCGATCCCGAGATAGCGGAGCAAACAGCCGATCCGGACGCCGACGGATTGACAAACTTGGAAGAATGCCAACTGGGCTCACACCCTCTTCAACCGGATTCCGACGAGGACGGCATGCCGGATGGATGGGAATTCACCAACGGCACCTCCCCTCTGGATCCTGATGCCCATCTGGATTTGGACGGAGACTCCTTTTCAAATCGACTGGAGTTTCTGTATCAAAGCAATCCCGCCGATTCTGCTTCCATACCTGAAATTGGATTGAACATCAAACGGGCGGTAAGAGTGGATGTTTCAACCATCGAAGGAGTCGTTTACCAGATTCAAAGCAGCCTCACTCCTGAAGGCCCATGGTCAGATCGCGGCACTTCGTTTATCGGAGACGGTACCGGACATTCCTTCTACTTCGACGCCGAATCAGATACGGAGGTATTCAAAGCAACGGTTCGGGACGACGCGCCTTGACCAAAAGCACATGATTCAACCATTTTTTCTCAGCGCCTCTGCATCTCGAGTGCAGGGGCGTGAGAAAAAAGAGAATCGCCTCTCCTCCCGGGAATATCCTTCCTCTCCGACAATACCACGCTATCGCACCTTCCGAAACAACATGTTCCGGTTACGGCTCTGCGACACCCGAAGGGCCGTGACCTCCCCTTGAAAGTCGCGGTCAAAATCCACTCGCTTCCAATACCAGGTGCCCGACGTAAAACGATCTTTCCCAAATCGGGACAAAAGTACGGGATCATGGCGTTGATGATGAACAACGAGTTCTCCGTTTTCAAACTGAATGCGGTAATGCGTCAACAATTCACTGGACTCATACACGCCCTCATAAGTCTCCCCTTCCCCTTCCTCAAAAGCTTGAACTGGGATTTCTTTTACTGTCCCTTTCCAATCAGGTGTTATGATCGACAAGGAACGAGGCCAACCGTTGGGGCCCAGACTCCCAATCATTCTGATACTGCGATCAGCACTATGAAATACATCTGTAGCTCCAGTCTCCAGAGAATAACCCCGCCCGCTTGGCAACTGAACCCATAATCGCGCGTTTCGCCTGAACAAAACCACCCTCGAGGCAGGACTACCGTTGATAGTATATTCCCCCAGCCAGGATGTACGCTGATCAAAGGTAACTGGCTCACGTTCGCTTGGCCCCGACGATGCCCCGTTCAAGGGATCATCCAGTGCGCGGGGCCAATCATCCTGAATCACTTCAGTAGCTACCCGATCCGCCAATGTCGACACATTCGCGCCGGACCAATTACTCAAAACAACTACCCCGACTTTGAATTGAGGGTAGTATAAGAGATACGTTCGAAATCCAGCCCACCCACCGCTGTGTGAAATGCGGAATGCACCCCGGAAATGCCCGACGCCAAGCCCGTAACCGTATCCAGTCGGTTGACCAATGTTCAATTTACCGGAAGTCATCATCTTCTGGATGACAGATGGAGAAGTGATCGTGGGTTGATCAAAATGAATGATCCATTTGAGCAAATCATGCACGCTGGAATAAAGAGAACTGGAACCGAGCGCCGTCAATTGGTCCCCCACATTTTGGAAGGGGCCATCAAAGGCTCCCGTATAGGACCGAACGCGTCTTTTGATCATTGCATCGTGATCTTCGTAAAAATGGGTACTATCCATTTCCAGAGGTTCGAAAATGTGCCTATCCGTCCAATCCGAAAAACTCTGTCCCGTCACGGTTTCGACGGTTCGGGCCAGTAGATTGTATCCGGTATTGGAATAAGAATACATTTCCCCCGGTTCGAAACTCAATGCTTCCTGCCGTCTGGCCAAACTCAGGATATCCTGAAACGTAATCACATCATCAAACCGTCGCCCTCCCAACACAAAAGCACCGGGCCAATCCCGAATTCCACTGGTGTGATGCAGAAGATGATGCAATTGCACAGGAGCAAAAACTTCCGGCAGTCCAGCCACATGATCATGGATCGGATCACTGGTCTTGAGCTTCCCTTCGTCCTCCAGCATGGCGATTGCCAAACCAGCGAATTGTTTGGACACAGAAGCAATATCGAACACCGAATCAGGGGTCATTGGAACATCATGTTCCAAATCCGCCATCCCCCAGCCTTTGGCGTAGAGAATCTCACCATCCTTCACCACCCCTACCGCCACCCCCGGAGCGTCCCTGCGGTCAAATCGCTTCAACAACTCATCAATGGAATCCTCCACCTCCCCCGCAAAAGACTGGACAAAGGCGCCCTGACATCCCCCTAGGAAAACAAAAAGGAGCAAAACTCTGGATAACAAACGGTGACCACAAAAACTCATGGGTTCACAATAAACCCGCTCACATACAAATACCAGCGAGGATCAATATCCCCAACGTAGCCGCAATTGCAAAAACGTTTTTTTTTGATGTCTTGACATCAAAACTTTTTGATGTCACATGTCTAATATGAGGACCACATTGACCTTGGATCCGGATGTTAGTGAAAAAATTCGTCAGGAGACTTCTTCCGGAAAAACATCACTGAAAAAACTGATCAATGAGAAATTACGAATTGGATTTGGTATCACGCCTGGTAAAAAGAGCCCCAAATTCACCGTCAAACCGCATGCCTCAGACTATTGCCCTGGAATCGATCCCTTGAAATTCAATCAACTTCTCGATGACATGGAAGCGGAGGAGTTCTTGAAAAAACAGAACAAAGGAAAATGAATGATTATTCCGGATGTTAATCTGCTGGTCTACGCCTACAACAAATCAGACCCGAATCATGCTTCCTCCTTAAGCTGGTGGGAATCATGCATGAATGGTCCAGAGATCGTTGGGCTGCCATGGATTGTCAATTCCGGTTTCATTCGCATCATGACCCACCCTAGAATTATGAAGAATCCTATGCATGTGCATAAGGCAACTAAACTTGTGCAAACCTGGATCAGTCACCCCAAAGTAGTAACCATCAATCCTGGTCCTGCCTTCGGTGATTTGTTCCTGAGGTTTCTGAACCAACTCGGTGTTGGGGGCAACCTGACGACGGATGCACAAATTGCTGCGCTGACAGTGGAGAATCAAGCAATCCTTCACAGCTGTGACATGGACTTTTCTCGTTTTGAAGGATTGCGGTGGATGAACCCAATCGCAATTCCGGCCAACCCCAGGAAGCCTAGAAACCAACGATAACACATTCCTCATATTTTATTGGACAAAAAACACCTGTCGTGACGTCCTAAGGATAACCGGATGGACGTTTCACAAAAAATCGCCCGATGCTACGATACGCATGCACTTGCGCTTTATGCGCATGCGTTGGTGATGACGTCTGATCCGGCGGATGCCGAGGAGGTGCTGCAAACGGTGTTTACCCGACTTATCAGGAAACCAAATGCTCTCCAATCAGCACGCGACGAAAAGGCGGTTCTGATGAAATGGGTGCATGATGCCGCCGTGGATCTGATCCGCAGCAATGCCCGCCGCCGCGATCGAAATGAAACCTGGCAGGCCAACACCGTTTCCCCCTTTGCAAAAACAGAAGATCCCGACAAAGACGATTACGCAAAAGCCGCTTGGGAAGCTTTGAATCAATTGCCCGAAGCACAGCGATCCGTCGTTCATTTACGCCTTTGGGAAGGCTATACATTCGAGACGATCGCCTCGACCCTCAACATATCCATCAACACCGCCGGCAGTCGATTTCGCTACGGAATAGACAAAATGCGCGAACGACTGCGGCCTCTATATGAAGAACTGAAGGACTATCATGGATGCCTTTGAAAAACACTTAAGCGAACTCAAGTTCCAGGAGCCACCCGGCGACCTAAGAGAGAAATGTCTGGCTGATCTGAGGAGGATTTCAGACACCCCTGAAAGCCAAGATAATGAAATGGCACTTGGTTTCTGGTCGACCTGGCTCTGGCCGCACCCGAAGGTCTGGGGCGGACTTGCGGCTGTATGGTTCGTGTGTTTCGGTTTGAATCACTGGACATTGTCTTTACCGAATTACAATCGAAGCACCATCGCATCCACTCCGATCGATCCGGAGATTCAAAAAATCACCGTCCTCCACTACTCCCTCGCACTGGATGCGGACAATTTGGACAGCATCCTGGAACCACAAACACCACCCACAGAAGTCCCTGAAGACGAAATTCGCCCGAACGCATTCCTACAGCGCTACCGCGCTCTGGAGTGCGTGTGGCTTGACACCGCTTTGGATACGCTTCGACAACGTGATTGCGTACAATTACCAGCTGGCACCGTTTCTCCGAATGAAGTTGTTGTTTGGACGTTGGGGTGAGGCTGGCTTTTTAAAAAAAACTTTGAACATCCATTGCCGCAAGAATCGTATCCAGAGCGGTGCAGCACACCGCACTCCAGAGTGACCCATGGCTCTTGTGTAGACACAAATAAATATCACGCTGCAAACCCAATCCTTCACCAAACTGTTATGACTGAAACTGAAAAGAAAAAATCCATCTTAACTCGTCCCATTAAATGGCCCTGGCCGCTCAACTGGATATTTGGGTTTCTCTTCTCGCGAAAAATGATGCGCGTTTACCTTTTCGGAATGATCTGCCTGATCACGCTCATCATTGCTTTCTACACCGTCGAAAACGTTCGCGCCAAATTCGCCTGGTCCAAACATGTGAAGGAGTTGGAATCAAAGGGAATTTCGACAAACTACAAAGACTACATCCCACCTGAAATTCCGGACGATGAAAACCTGGCAAAAATCCCGATGTTTGCCGTGTTTGAGCACGATTTCGAGCCTTTGGAGAAAAAGCGCTATCCTTGGGATAGAGGCAAAACTATTTGGAAGGATCCTACATGGGGCCCCATTAAGACTCTTTCTTACACCTATGATTCTAATTATGGCATAAATGATTCTATGGGTAATTGGTGGAACGGGAAACTCTCAGATTTGAGTTTTTGGCAGATTTACTACCGGGGCACAAACTCACTAACTATGGAACTTACCGACCACAGACATCAACCACTTGTGGAAGACGAAAGAATGCTCCGAGTCTGGAATGAATCCACCAATACCTTTCCCTACCCTGAACAACCGGGAATTCCAGCAAAAGACGTTGTTTACGCACTTAAAAAGTTTGATCCAATTTGGGACACACTCAAACAATCCACCAAAGACCGCCCCTCGGCACGCTTCGATCTACACTATGAGGAGCTTTATGCATGTTTACTTCCGCACCTTTCTCACATTAAGCATGCTCACCAATATGGCAAACTGAGAGCAACCGCAGAATTGCATGCAGGAGAACACAAAGAAGGGACTGAATCGATCATAATGATGCTGCAGCTCATCAAAGCTCTTGAAACTGAATCCTTCCTTATCAGCTACCTTGTCACTGTTGCCGATTTCCAAATAACACTTCATCCCGTGTGGGAAGGAACCATTCACCATCTCTTCGATATAAATGATCTTGAGACAATATCAAAGCACTTGGCCGACATGACCTTTATTCCACAAGCCAAGCAAGCATTAGGAATGGAGAGAGCGGTTCACATCGCAGAAATCAATCGTGTATCCAAACATAGATCTTACTTCGAACGTATATCTGGAACCACAGGAAGAGATGAAACAAACTGGCCAGGTCCATGGACGTTTGAAACTTACATCCACCTGGCACCAAAAGGATGGATCACACGAAATGTCATATCATTTTCCGATAACCTGACCAAATTGGAAGAGGCATTGAACAGTTGGGAAGCGGGAGATACCAAGGCCTTTGGACAATTGAAACAATCCTATGAGACATCCTCAACTAGACCAATAACCGTCTATAATGCTTTGAAGAAATTTTTAGAATTCGGTCACATCAACGTTCTCTCAAAGGCCCTCCGCGCCGAAGCGACCGTCAACATCGCCAAAACGGCCGTTGCCCTCGAGCGTTATTATTTGAACCAATCTGCATACCCCGAATCGCTGTCGGAACTCGTCCCGCAGTTTCTCCCCGAAGTCCCCGTCGATCCCATCGACCTACAACCGCTGCGTTATCAAAAAATGCCGAACAACCAATTCAAACTCTACTCCATCGGAGCAAATGAAACAGATGACGGCGGCGAAATCCCCAAGGATAACAACAAGGGAGACTGGGTCTGGCGTTGGCCGATTGAATAAAGTCGAAATGGGTAGGACGTGCCGTCCCTGGCGCGTCGCCTTATGGCGACCAAATTCCATTTCACGTCGCAAAGGAAAGCCAAGAGTCAATCAACTACCCGTTGCTTATACCAAAGGCAGAAGTAAACGGGACTTCAATCATCGTAGTGGAAACGACATTGCATGATTAAAAGGGAATCTCCTTCCACTCGATACACCAAACGATGTTGTTGGGTAATACGCCTTGACCACCAACCTTGAAGATTTCTCTTCAGTGGCTCGGGTTTACCGATTCCGGTGAAGGGGTTTCTTTGAGCGTCTCGGATGAGTTCGTTGATCCGACTTAGCACCTTGCGATCATGTTGTTGCCAATAGAGGTAATCCTTCCATCCATTTGGCAACCAACTCAATCGCATAAGTCACCGGATTTTATATTGCCTTTGGCGTAATCCTCCAGACTTTGTTGGATTTGCTCAGCATTGGATCGGGTGGTATAGAGGTGAAGTGTACTCTCCATGGCTTCGTATTCTTCCATAGCCATCATCACTACGTTACCGGAACCTGGACGAGTAATCACAATAGGTTCACGATCGTTGGATGCCGCATCCATCAACCCAAGCAACTGATCTTTTGCATCCGTGTAATGAATCGTTCGCACAAGAAATGATCTAACCTTTAGCTACCATTTTGTCAACATACATGCGTCTCATGAAACCCATTCATCTCTTCTGCACACGCATCCCCTTGTAAACGGTCGCCGCCAAAGTCAAAACGGTCAGCGGAAGGACAAAAACCCCCATCACCCACTCAAGCGTACGGAGGTGTTGACTCCCCTTGGCTTCCAGGATCAAAAAGACGATGTAGACCACAAAGTAGAACAAGAACAATCCCCCTTCGGCTCTCGATATTTCCCTGCCGGTGAAAAAAATCGGCAGGCAGGCAAGCGCCACGGCAATCATCACCAGCATGTCAAACTTGATTGCTTCCTCTGGAACCGGAACTCCACCGGGAGCAATGCTTGCCGTCAAACCAAGCACGCAAAGCAGGTTAAACAAATTGCTCCCGACGATGTTTCCAACCGCCAGATCGCGTTCATTATTCCTGATCGCCATGAGCGATGTCACGATTTCGGGAAGAGAAGTCCCCACTGCGACAACGGTCAAACCAATGATGAGTTCCTGCACCCCGAAAGCCTCGGCGATGGAAACAGCACCGGATATCATCCACTTGGCTCCCATCACCAACAAACACAATCCTGCCCCCACAAAGAGCAGGTGAAACAATGCGACAGACACAGGTAATTTTTTGTTGGAGAAAGTTGATTCTGCTGCTTGATGAGCAGCTTTTACTTCACTGCGTCCGTGCTTCAACTTCCACAAGGTGTAAATAATAAGAGCTGAAAACAACAGGACGCCGTCCCCCCTGCCCAGGCGTCCATCCAACGAGAACAACCAAGTGACCACCGAAGCGCCAATCATGACCGGCACATCAAAACGAACCAGACGCTTTGAAGCGGCGAGGGGAACCAACGATGCGGAAATTCCCAACACCAGAAGTATGTTGCAGATATTGCTACCAACAACATTCCCCACCGAAATCCCGGGATTCCCTGCCGAAACAGATCGATATGTCACCGCAAACTCAGGCGCACTTGTCCCAAAAGCAACCACAGTCAAACCAATCACCATGGGCGAAAGCCGGACAATGCGCGCCAAGCCGACAGAACCCCGCACCAGCAGTTCTCCCCCGCCAGCCAGCCCCACCAATCCAATGCAGATAAGTAATATGGATGACACACTCATTTGACCTTGCGACCCCTCATCGCGCGCAAAAACATGCCACCGTTTTTGAATTTAGAATAGTAAATTTAAAATAGTGAATGAAATGAAGGTAGAGCGTGGCGTCCCGGCGCGCAAACCTTGTGGCCCACACACCCTGCATATCAACTCCCAACGGAAAACCCCAAAGTATCCCACGCCCAGCATCCGAATAGCTGACGCTACCAGACGGATCGAGACGATCCGATCTACCCGCAGCAGAACCCTGGTAGAGCGTGGCGTCTCGGCGCGCAAACCTTGTGGCCCACATACCCTGCATATCAACTCCCAATGGAAAACCCCACAGTATCCCACACCCTACATCCGAATAGCTGACGCTACCCGACGGATCGAGACGATCCGATCTACCCGCAGCAGAACCCTGGTAGAGCGTGGCGTCCCGGCGCGCAACCCTTGTGGCCCACATACCCTGCATATCAACTCCCAACGGAAAACCCCACAGTATCCCTCACCCTGCATCCAAATAGCTGTCACTCACGAAAAACGTCGCATCGATCTGGCCTGCGTGTGGCTCGACACCGCTTTGGATACGATTCGTCTATGTGAATAGCGTGCATTTGCCTTAATCAGACTTATACGTTGTTGCACGCCAAATCATACTCTCTGAATGTTTTGCTATTTTTTGACATGGGAAAACTGTAGGGCGAAGGATGATGTGGCATTGACCTGTGGTATCCAAAGCGGTGTCGAGCCACACGCAGGCCAAAGAGCGCCAATGTTGTTCCAATGGAACTTTGAAAGTCACACTCCCGGATGGTCAGGAGGCATTTTGGTCTTCTATGATCGACCAGATTTTTTTCAACGTTTCTTCGTCGATCAGAATTTCTTCGGCCCTGACTCCTGTTTCTCCCGTGGAAAATTTGGTCATGGGTACGGAAACCTTTTTCGGTTTGGGAATTTCTGAGGATTGAATCAGAATAACAGGAGTTTTTAATGGTGAAGAAACAACCGTATCATCCTTCGGTTTCATCCCTTCCAGCCCACCCTGAATGGCTTCCTTGATCTCATCCAGTTCATCCCCCATTCCGGACAACTGCTTGACCACGCGCCCGACCGGGTCATTGTCATCCTGTCCCCCGAACAACAGATTCTTTCGGAACTTCTTCTTGATATCATCCCAGCGTTCCTGCTGGGCATCGTCCAATTGACCAATCAGTTCAAGGAACTTCAGGTAATTTGATTCCGCTCCATGGGTGAGCGTTTGACTTTCGTTCTTATAATGATCCAAAAGCAATGCCTGTAGCTCCTGCTCATTCATGATCGGAACCACCTTCTCCGCCAAGCGATTCATGTTGCGATAGGATCCCTGCAACTTGAATGCGGGTTCCGTGCGATAGGCATCATTCTGTGCCGCCGAGGCAATGTAAGCCTGATTGACTTTGTAAACAGAAGCACGCAGTTGAACCAGTTTCTTCAAAACGGAAACAATATCCTGAAGTTCTTGCGGAGCGTAACTTCCTTTCAATGTCTCGGTTTCCTGCCCACCACTCTCCGCCATGCGAATCAATGGAAGCAAATCTTCCTGATGCTGGGTCAAATGTGCCGAGAGCACCGGATTGGATGTCACCGCATTCTCCAGATAACTCATGCGGAACACATCTTCGGAACCGCTCGCCACATCCCCCAAATTGTAAATATCCGCGCGGTTGGCCAACATGTCTGGAATGGCGAAGCGATGGCCACTCTCGGTATAAGGATTACCGGCCATCACGACCGCCACACGTCGTCCGCGTAAATCGTAGGTCTTGCTTTGACCTCGAAACACACCTTCAATCTTCCGCTGGGCATCACACAGGGAAATGAACTTTTGGAGAAACTCGGGATTCAGATGCTGGATGTCATCCAGGTAAATCATAATGTTATCACCCATCTCCAAACCGAAATTCAAACGCTCCAATTCTTCACGGGCCACCGCACTCGACGCTTCACAGGGATTGAGTGTGACGGTGTCATGACCGATGGCGGGACCGTTGATTTTCAGGAAGATCAATCCAAGGCGGTTGGCGATATACTCCATCAAGGTGGTCTTGCCGTAACCGGGAGGTGAAATCAGCAGCAGCAACCCCATCAAATCCGTGCGTTTGGATTCCCCCGCGACACCGATCTGTTTCGCCAGATTGGCCCCCACCATGGGCAGGTAACAATCCTGGATCAATTGGTTCCGAACAAAGGAACTCAGCACCCCTGCCTTGAGTTCTGACAGTCGGAATGCTTTAGTGTGGGTTTGAACTATCTCCTTCTTGGCGGATTGAAATTCACGGAACCGTGCCGCATCCACAGACGAATACGATCCCAGGCGATCCATGAAATTGGAGAAATGAAGGTCATACGCGTCATCCCCAAGTCGAGTGTGTTCACCACGTAGCCCAGGCAAAGCTAGAGAAGCTTTGGCATCGATTTTTCCAACCGGTAGTTTGGAATCACTCCACACCAGGAACGCCACCTCATCAACACATTCCAAAGACTCTGAAGCTTCTTGTGAAACAAAACCATGCACCCACTCACGCACCAATTCAAATTGCGCGGAGAAATCATCTCTCACACTTTCTCTGGTTTGTTCAAATCGATCGTTCAAGTGATGCGAACGCAGGTGTTTTTCAAACAAACCAACAAGGTCATGGCTCACCGATAAAGTCGGAGCGTGTTCGGTGAACTGCAATTGTTCAAAAAGATAACGGGCCGCTTCATGGGACAGGTTCTTTTCAAAAAGCCCCGTTTCATCAAGGAATCCGTCAATTTCATTTTCAATCAATTCCAGGTAACGCGTTGCCTGATCGGAATTAGGAAATGCCTGCCGCATGGAACCAAACCCGCGCACTCTTGCCATCAAAAGTGAGTGGGACTGTTTTGACGCATGATAAGCGCAGCTCAACGCGGCACAGATTCTCACTTTGGGCGGATAACGCAAAAGCCCCAGTTGTCGGTGCATCTTGATCAATGCCTCCAAAATGGTCGCGGCATCCTGATCGTGCACACCTTTGTCGTATCCCTCGGAAACACGTTCGGCGGAAGCTTTGGATACCAATCCCTGAATGTGTTCGGTATCCCATGTGTTCTCGGTGGTGAGTTGTCCGGATGATTCCAATTCAACAAACAACTGGTAAGCGAGATATTCCGAACGATAGACCTGTGCGTTTTCTGAGATGAATTCCTGATCCCAAATTGCTTTTGAAGACTGGACGACCGGGTTTTCGATGGGCATGAAGAACCGGGTACCGGTCAGGTGCAGGCAAAGTTCGTCCTGCCGGGGAATACAGGTGAGTTGTAATTCCTGTCGATTCACCGCGAATTCGAAATCTCCAAATTGAATCGCTCCACCCACTCCAGTGTAAAGTTCGTTCCGATCCTTGAGCTGACGGATGGATTCCTCCTTCAAGGATTTGAGCCGGCTCTGGATTTCTGCAACCTTCTGAACCTCACCCGCTTGCTGCAACAAATCCACCAGGTCCCGGATCTTGGAGATCATCATGTCCCCGGCGAAAAATCCGTGAATGGCATCGACGCTGTCCAAACGTTGCACCCGGTGTTGAACACCTTCCAAGATTCGTTCGGCAGTCGCGAACTGAGTGGCGCTGCGACGATGAAAACGTTCGACCAACTCAAGTCGTCGCGCTTCGAAAGCGTCAGCTATGCGCGTGCGACGGTCTGCCAGTTCCAACACAAAGGTTTCGATCTCAGCAAACCCAGCTTCCAGTTCCTCGACCTGAACCATCAGTTTGGTCTGGAATTCCTCGCATTTCTCCGGGGTGTCGCATAGTTCCAGGTAATTGACAATCGCCTGATCAAGCAATCTGGACTGGGAAGCAAACTCGGCAGACAGTTCGCCGGTCGACAGGGATTTGATATGTTTCCGAATCGCGGCACGGAGTTGATTTACCCTTACAAAGACACCGGAAATGGTTTCAATGATTCGGGCCTTTTCCGTGGGATCATCGATGCGAAGATTCCCCACCACTTCGGTCATCGTTTCCAGTTCGTGAGCCGTGGTGTTCAGTTCCTCCTCCAGCGGCTTGGCCTCCACCGTTTTGGTGGTTTCCGGCAAACGCGTCTCGATATGATCCAGACGTTCCAGATAGGGGGCCAAACCATCGGGTCTCCCCAAAAAAGTCAGTGCATGTCCCGCGACTTTTTCTTCGCATTCGATGACTTCTTTTTCGAGCGCCTCAGTGGCTTCGAGATCCATGTAACGCACATCCCGAAGCGACAGCACATGCCCCCGCAATCCACGCAAATCGGCCAAGGCTTTGACATAGGGCTCCAGGGCGTCCCAGTGATCAAATCCGGGCTGCCGGGTGACGGCCTGGACCTGTTGCGTGGTTTCGTCGAGGGATTGTTTGGCGTGCTGACGCAATTGCCGCACTTTGTCGAACTCCGCCAAAGCTGCCTGAGAAGCTTCCTGAATACCCGCCAACGGGATTTGAATCTGATACGTCTCTGCGTGATCCAACCAATGAAAGGCATCCTGAATGTCGCGGGAAGATTTGATCAGGTCCACGTACAGATTGCCATAACTGTCGGGTTGACGCAGCAAGGCCAGGAGTTCATGGCAATCGGCCATGCAGCGCACCAGATCCGGATTACCGATCTTTCGCAGATAGGGATGCTCGCCGGTTTCAGTTTCCGTCAGCTGTCCGGCAAACGGCGTCTGCCAGATCTGGATAAGATGATGCTTTCGCGGATCATCATCCGACTTGAACAAGGCCATTTCACCATTCGAAAAGAATGCGTAACCATGGCAATGAATTGGGGTTTCGACCGACTGCCGGATGATGTTGTAGGGAAGCAGCACATAATGCCCCTGCTCGCGATGATAAAAGCAAAACAGAAAATCCTCCCCGTTCGAAGCCGCCAGACGGGCATCATAAACCATGCTGGCATGCGGACTTTCGAACTGTTTGTGATCGCCGGTCTGAAGATAGTAACCATTGTGAAAAATGATCCCCTGATCTTCCGGCAAACGAATGCATGCATCGCCCACCGCATCGATCCGGGTCACTGATTTCAGTTTTTCATTGAATACGAAATGACGGAATTGCTTTTCCTGGTAGGGACGAATTCTCAGCAGGATCAGGTTTCCCAGACTGGCAAAATAGACTTCAGCGTCGTCCAGGGTCTGGTCGACATGCTCCACTTCTTCAGAATAGATTCCTTCACCACTGTCGGTATTGTCCTCAACCTTGATCGTCAAGTCACCGCCAACACATTCCACGAACACACGATCTTCGATTGAGATGTGTGGGTGGACCCCATGCCGATGTAGATCCCGGTGCGTGCGTGTCCAGGCCACGTCATGTTGAGGAGGGAACTTAAATTCGTGATCAAAACGATTTCCCACATACTCCAGTTTCCCGTCGTGACAAATCCACTTGAAAGTTTTGATGTCCGTCACATCTTTTCCGACACGGAACACCATGAACAGGTGCGGTCCGATGATCGAAAACTTCGCGAAAACCGTGTTTTTGTAATACTTGTAGAGAGACTTGAAATCCTCCTCAAAATCCCCCTTGCGCAGCACATCCAGAGGGCTCTCCTGAAAATGCCCGTCTTTCAACGAGTAGAGACCAAACACATCCTCGAGCTGGATCCCGGTTCGCAGTCCGATGTGCACATTGTAGCCAAACAGAAACGCCGAACCGTTCAAGGGCACCATGTCGCGCGGCACACAATTGTTATGCGTGGTGACGCGCTCCGAACGTTGCAGCTCAAACTCAACCGATCCGAATGCCTGCTTGCGGGCCTCGTTCAGTTTGAGGAGCCGCTCCCGCAGGTCCGTCTCGTGCTGCGAGAGCCGGTTGAGGAGGATCTCATACGTCCCCTTCTCAAGCGCCGGAGTCGCTGGGGCGTCCTCCGGCGTGGAAGGTGGTTTTTCCTTGGGATCTGCCATGGCAGTTTAGAATCCGGTTTCAGGCCTGCTTATCGAAAATGCTCTCCACCTTTTTTCCACCCAGGCCCAAGGCTTTGGCCTGATTCAACAAACCTTCCAGGAGACCTTTCGACTCGTCGCCATCCGCCAGGGACAGCGCTTTGGTCAAGGCAGCGGAAATGGTCAGGTTCTTGAGCGTGTCACTGGACATGCCAAACCGGCCAAGCACTTCCTTGAATTTTTCTTGAAAGTGATCGGGATCGTCTTCCTTGAAGAATGTGTTCTTCACATCGGACAAGGTCTGGCTGTGCTGCATCATCCGGTCCATACTCATTCCGGAAGTCACCGCGCTGGTAATACGATCGAAGAACTGCGTCTCACCGCCAATGATGTCGATGTTGGAATGTTTCAAGGCTTCCCCGATCACATTGGCCTGATACTCCGCAATTTCTTCCTGAACGCTGATTTGTTTCAACTGGATTTCCTTGTCGGTTTCCAGTCTCAACTTGAACTCTTCGTGCTCGCGTCCGACGCCATCGAAATCTTTCATGGCAGCGGCTTTCTCGGTGATGCCCTTGGCCTCCGCAGCGAACTTGAGTTCCAACACCTTCGCGTTGGCGGATCCGTCTTTTTCCTTGGCGCTGGCCATGGCCTCGACCACTTGCACTTCGCCGAGTCCGGTAGCCGCGGTTTCCGCGGTGACCGCTTCGGCCAGGGATTTCTTGGCGGCGGCATCCTTGCGGGCGGCAGCTTCGCGGGCTTCGGCTTCGATCAACACTTCTTCAGCATGTTTCTCAGAAGCTTCCTTCTTGGCCTGAGCGGCCAGAACGATTTTGAATTTGTCTTCTTCAGCCTTCTGTTCGGCCGCTTTGCGGGAAGCTTCGGCTTTCTTGATGTCTTTGACCAAAGCTTCTTCGGCTTCTTTCTCGGCCAGCGTGACCGCTACTTTCTTCTCACGATCAGCGGAGGCAAATGCTTCCGTGTCTTTGAGCCGTTCCTGCTCAAGGATGACGGTTTTTTCGACCTCCAAACGCTGACGAATCGCATCCTGGATGATCTTCTTCTCCACCTCGATGGCCTTGTCGCGTTCGATCTGTGACAATGAAACCAGACGCTCGCGTTCGGTGGCTTCCAGAGCGCGGTCTTTCTCGACACGCTCCTTCTCCACGGCATCGGTTCGTTCCTTGTTGCGCAGGGCCACGATGACCTGACGGTTTTTATTTTCTTCGGCCACTTGAATTTCCTCATCGGCCGCAATACGGGCTTGTTCGGATTTCAAACGTTCGCCCTCTTGCACTTTCTTGGCTTCGGCGGTTTCACGTGCCGTAACGGAGGCGATTTCCCGCTGTTGCTTCTGCTCGGCTTCCGCCTGTTGACGTTCGAGTTCCAGAATGGCTTCGCGGGCTTCCACGTTTTGCTTGGTGATGGTCTTCTCACGCTCGCGATCAATGTTGTTGGCGAGCACTTTTTGGGTGGCGGTCAATTCGGTGATCTTCTTGATACCTTCCGAATCCAGAATGTTGTCCGGATTCAACATCTGCAGAGATGTTTGCTCCAGGTAATCAATCGCCACGTCCTCCAGCACGAATCCGTTCAAGTCAGTTCCAATGATCTGAATGATACCTTCCTTGAGTTTTTCGCGGGAATTGTAGAGATCCACGAAGTTGAACTGACGTCCCACCGTTTTCAGCGATTCCGAAAACTTGGCGTCGAACAATTCCACAATGGCATCCTGGCTCGATGCTCTTCCACAACCAATGGACTGGGCAACTTTGAGCACGTCCTGCACCGTCTGATTGACCCGCACGAAGAAGGCCACCTTGATGTCGGCGCGCATGTTGTCCATACAGATCAACCCGTTCTTTCCCTGACGATCAATTTCAACACGTTTGACGGAAATATCCATCGTTTCGGCCTGATGTATCACCGGCAGAACGATGGCTCCTGAGAAGTAAACACGTGTGCCGCCAATACCGTTTCGCACCAGTGCTTTCCCCTGTTCCACCTTCCGATACCATTTCGAAATCATGAATACGATTCCGAGAACAATAACGAGCGCAATACCGCCCAATGCATAGGCGAGGTTTTCAATAAACATGAGCATAATGTTCCTTTTGTTTTCTATTCCTGAATACCAAGATGTTTGACGCGATAGCTGGATTCCGACTCCAGGGCTTCCACCACCACCACCGAGTCTCCTTTGGTGTAGGTTTCGCCGTCTGCAGCGCGCGCGGAAATGACGAGGGGCGCTCCCTCGGTTTCGATTTCCACCTGACCAAAATGATCGTTCACTTCACTCGTGAGGACTTTGCCGATTCGACCGGTCATGGGAAGCTTTTCATCTCCCTGATGGTTCAACTCCCGAAAGAGTCGAGCAAAAGGCCGGGCACAAAAATGCGTCACCACACCTGCCAGAATGAAATTGGGGATAAAGAGCGCGAAGGAGATCCAAACTGCTGAAAAACTCCAATAATAATTAAGAATCATCGAACCGGCCCAAAGGGAAACAATCAAAAAGCTGGCCACAATCATGGTGGGCACCTGACCCAGATTGAGGAATTGCAGCACACCCGACAACCAACCGGCTTCCGTGACCACTTCGGCATCCACATCGGTTTCGATATCGGAAAACAGATCAAAATCGCCAAGGTCGATGTCGAGAGCCCCCAGAATAACAAGCAACCAATACAGAAGGACCAGTCCCAACAGCCCCGTGTAGGGCATGTTCACCCAGCGCATGGATTCGTGCATGATTTCAGTCATATCAATCACATTGTTGCAATGGTCTTCTGTTCCAAGATGAGGAAACCTCCCGACATCGACGTCCCAAAGAATACCATTCGCCATTCAATTCGACATTTACAATCGCAAGCCCGTTTTGTAGACGCCACCACATCCACTTGAACCGTTGACAACCAACCCTTTTCGAAGACTCGTCCCCATCGAACATGCGAAGCCCAACTTGATAGTCAAACACCCGATCGGATCAATCACAAACTTACTTTTTGTCTCAATAACCCTATCTTATGTCCGTTTTAAGAACAAGCGTCGCTTTTTCGGCAGTATTTTTATAACAGCACTCAACACTCAATTGCCATGGAACGGAATATCGCTTCCCCGGTGGTCTGGCATTCACCATTTTCAAGTTCACCATTTTAAATTCACTATTCACTATTTGAAAGTTCACCATTCAATGAATCCGGACCTTGACATGAGAGAGGGTTCAGGGGAGCGTTGACGTCTATGCAATCGGATGGATTTCTCAAGCATTTGGTGATCGCCTTTGGTTTGGCCCTGGTGGGTTACGGCCTGCTGTACGGATGCGACCGCCACCTGCGCATGCGTCGCGGGGCCTGGGAGTTCACGTTTGCGGCATCTGCCCAGGGGGAACCAACCCTGACGATTGATCAGCCATTTCTCGGGATCAGCAAGGTGCGCATTGTGATCAAAGAAGAAACATACGAAGGAGCCACGCAGCGGATCCGGTTCGACAAACCCGGCATCGAGCTTCCATTTGGCAAACCGATGTTTTACGATACCACCTATCTGCCCGGCTCCATCACCATGGATTTGTTCGGACATGAAGTGGAGGTTTTGCCCCGGACCTTGATTTTGAATTTCAAAGAAAAACCATGGAAATCAGGTGAAGTGATCTCTCTGACCCCGGAGGAAGCCTGGAGCAATAAAATCGAATCTGAATCCCCAACGCCACAACCCCAATGATTCTCATTGGAGATCCGGGGTAAACATCACCCCAAGGACTGTCTTTTCATGGGCTGATTTGCCCATTGGGTATCAGGACCCGGCAAAATGATATTTTTACCAACTCCGAAGTCAAAACCGACCGTTTGAGGAACAAAGCTCATATGAACGACGGTTTGTGACGATATAATACCTACTATCGGGTTGCAAAACTGCCCCTCTCTCTCTAAATTAAAGGGAGCACATCCGGGAGGCTAAAACTAAAACCCATTGGCAGTCGAATATCATGGAATTTGAATCATCAAACGAAAAAATTAACATCCGTGGCATCACGGAACTGACGGCAGCCAACGCCGGATCAGTCAAAGATGAAGTCCGGAGCCGGATTCGACCGGAACATGAGGTATTGGACATTGATATGTCCGAGGTCCGCATCCTGGACAGCAGCGGTCTGGGCACTCTCATCTCCCTGCACAAAGTCATGTGCCAGCAAAACGGTTTGGTGCGCATCCTCAACCCCACCCCGATTGTTGAGCAGGTGCTTGAGCTGACGCGTTTGCACCGTTTGCTCGAAATCACACGCCAGTAAGTTTGGGTCCAAAAGGTCTCGCTCTATGCTCAAGGAAGCGCTGCCATCGTTCTACGTTCAGTTCGAGTGTGACGTGGATGCCTCGAGAACACCGGTCAGGAGGGTGATCGTCTTTCTTGAGAAATGCGGTTTTGATCGAAATGAATGCAGCGCCTGGGAAGTGGCCATTCAGGAGGGAGTCAACAATGCCATCCTGCACAGCGCCACCGCAGAGCCTCCGTCCCGACAACCCATCGCCATCGAGGTGATGGTCCGCCCCGAATATGTCGAGGTGCTGGTGCATGATCACACACAAGGATTCAGTTGGCCCATTTCCCCATCATTACCGGAGCCGGACAGTGAGGATGGACGGGGTGTGTATATGATCCAGCAATTGATGGATGACTCCGACTACCTCCGGGGAACACACTCCAATCGTCTCCTGCTTCGAAAAAACCGAAAACTCACCCAGGCACTCAATGCCAAGGATGAGGAATGGAAGGATAAGATCCGGAAATTTGAGAAGCAACTGGATGAGGCAGATTCCGCACTACTCTTCATGCAGGAAGAACTTTCCTCCTGTTACGAAAGTCTTTCCGCCATTTTCAAGTTTGGGACCGAACTGGGCAAACTGGACGATATTCAGGATTTTGCCGATCGCCTGCTGAAGCAATTGGCCAGCATCATGGAGGCCGATTGTTATGTGTTCCGAACCTGTGAAGAACACCGCCGGACCCTGCACACGTATGCGACGTCTTCCAGTTCCTACAACATCGGAGCCCTGAAATGGATTCCAGGCGAGCAACAAACCAACTTGGAACCCCTGGCCATTGTCAACAGAAAGGATGTGCTGAGGGACACCCAACAGGAACCTCTTTCTCCTACCGATCCTCTGGCGATTTTCAATGCAGGTTATATTCAGGTGCACCCTATTATTATCGGTGAAGAACTGATCGGTGTGCTGAGTGTCGGAGCGTCAAAGTCTGAGGAACCCTTTACCTCGGCACAAACGAACGTCATGCATACGTTCGCCGATTTTCTGGCCCTTCAACTGATCAATGTTTCCAGACAAGAAGAACGAGTTGAATACGGAAAGATCTCCAAGGAACTCGAAATTGCCCGCAACATCCAAAACTCCCTGCTGCCATCCGAATGGCCGGAAACCGAACGTTTCACCCTGGCAGGCGAATGTATCACGTCCAGAAATGTCAGCGGAGACTTCTTCGATGTCATCCATCATGAAAACGATCCCAACAAAGTATTGCTGGTCATTGCCGACGTGATGGGCAAAGGCGTGCCGGCTTCGATTTTTGCGTCCATCTTCCGAAGCCTGGTCCGTGCATCGACGGAAAACTTCACGCAGCCTGCGGTCCTGATGGAACGCATCAACAAGGCGATGTTTCACGACCTGTCCGGTGTGGACATGTTCATCACCGCGCAACTGGCCTACTGCGATTTTGAAGAACGCATCATGCGCATCAGCAATGCTGGTCATTGTCCCCTGCTCCTGACCTCCAAGGAAAGCAGCCAGAAAATCTCCTCCATTTCTCCAGAAGGACTGCCACTGGGCGTTGTTCGAAACCCGGACTTTGAAGAGGTGGAAATCAGCATGCCGGATGGTTGTCGCATGTTGATGTACACGGACGGCATCGTTGAAACCACCACCCGGATGGTAGGGAACGAATTACTTGGACAGAAGAGGCTGTTGAGATGGTTTGAAGACGCCCGCAAGGTGGACCAGCATGCCGAAGGATTTAAAGTTTCGCTAAAAGGACTGTTAAAGGCTTACAATGGGGATCAATTGAAAGACGACCAAACTTTCATTTTATTAGTGGAGAACGAATGATGCACCGGATCTTGATCGCAGACGACGAGCCGCACATGCTCAAATTCATCGAGTTCACCCTGCGCCGGGGGAACTACGAGATATTGAAAGCCAGCAACGGGGAAGAAGCGCTCGAAGTCGCGTCCACGCAAAAGCCGAACGTCATCGTGCTGGATGTGCTGATGCCCGGCATGGATGGAGTCACAGCGTTGAAAAAACTCAAGGCAGACGATGCACTCAAACACATCCCCGTCATCCTGCTCACCGCCAGAGGTTACACGCTCGCCCCGGAAGAAGCCAAACGCGCCGGAGCTTCCTGCTATTTGACCAAGCCCTTCAGCCCCACCGAACTTCTCGGCCATGTCAAAGAGCTGGCGGAGAGCGAAGCTTGAAGTTTTCCTGTCAGGATATGGAGATCCATATCGAAAACCTGAAGTTTGCATGGCCGCATTCCGATTTCCGCCTGGAAATCCCCCGGCTGAACATTGGATCGGGTCAGTCAATCGCCATTGTAGGACCAAGCGGTTCGGGTAAATCCACCTTTCTAAACCTGCTTGCAGGCATGCTTCCGCCCCTTTCCGGCAATCTGAGGATACATGGCGCTTCGCTGAGCGGCATGTCCGATCATCAAAGACGGGCTTTCAGACAGGACAACATAGGGTTTGTCTTTCAGGATTTCAAACTGGTGGATTATCTGAACGTCACCGACAACATCCTGACACCATGGCGTCTGAAAGAATCGGGCGCGTCGATCGATAAACCGATGCGGGATCGCCTGGAACATTTGATCACGCAACTCGGGCTGAAACCATTCATTCATCGCCCCATCCAACGACTCTCCCAAGGCGAGCAACAGCGCGTTGCCATTGCGCGTGCTCTTTGCCTGAAACCCGGTCTGATCCTGGCAGATGAACCCACCGGCAACCTGGACCCTTCCAATAAGACTTTGGTGAGGGATCTCCTGAAGCAGGAAGCGTCACAGCTCAAAGCCACGCTTGTCATGGTCACCCACGATCGGGATTTGGTGGATCGATTCGATCGAGTCATCGATTTTGCCACATTCCAACCCAAGCAACCCCTAACCACCCCGGCATCATGAACCGGCAAATACTCTTTCTTGTTTGGCGTTACATCTCCTTTCACTGGGGCAAATCCACCATTCTGTTGGCCAGCCTGACCTTGACGATACTGATGCCAACCTGCCTGGCTCACCTCACCCGGGTGTTCGAACAAAGCATTCGCGAGCGCGCTGTCACCTCTCCCCTGCTCCTGGGTGTCAAAGGAAGTGACTACGATCTCACGATGCATGGGCTTTATTTTCGGTCGGGCATCCAGGATCATTTTGCAGTGAAAGCCTGGCACGATTTGCTCAACAAGAATCGTGGTGTTTCCGCCCCCATCACCAGCCACTTCACCGCACAATCACAACCCATCGTCGGCACCAGCCTCGAGTATTTCGAAGCGCGCAACCTGAGGCTCAGCCAGGGAAAGATGTTCCGCCACCTGGGACAATGCGTTTTAGGAGCCAAAGCAGCCAGTCAATTGGGAGCAACGCCCGGCACTTCCATCATGTCCGATCCGGAGAACGTGTTTCACCTGGCAGGTGCCTACCCTCTGAAAATGCAGGTCGCGGGCATCCTGGAAAGGAACCATACACCGGACGATGAAGCGGTCTTTGTCGACCTGAAGACGCATTGGATTCTTGAAGGACTCGGGCACGGACATGAAGATGTCACCGCTCTGGACGAATCCAACGGCAAGATTCTCGATCGAACGGAAAAAACGGTCACGGCCAGTTCCGCCATCATCCCCTACCTGGAGATCAACGAGAGCAATCAGGATTCCTTTCATTTCCACGCGGAGCAGGAAACGCTCCCCATCACGGCTGTGCTGATCTGGCCTAAAGACACGAAATCAGCCACGCTATTACTGGGAGAATACAACACCGCTTCAGGCGAACTTCAATTGATCAAGCCGATCGATGTCGTGGAATCCATGCTCAAATGGGTGTTTCGGGTGAAAGCGTTCATGGACGCCAATTTCGTCCTGGCGGGCTTGAGTGTCGGAGGGATGGCGGCCATGATCCTGCTGCTCTCCCTGCGCCTGCGAAAAGAAGAGTTTCAAACATTCAACTGCCTCGGATGCAGCCGCACCCTCATCCTGCGCCTGGTCCTTATCGAGTGGGGTCTTTTTCTGGTCGTCGCATGGATACTCTCCTGGATGATCACGCTCGCCATCGAACGCCTGATCCAATACGCCCTGCTGGGAGGGTAAATGTTGCTGGCCCAGGTCCGCGATCGCATGAAAGCTGTCCACCCCAAGGTCACAGAGCGTCCAAATCAGCAAATTCTTTTTCAAACAACAGATGCCGGGACGGTGAATCTTCAGGTGCATCATACGCCTCCTCCACATACCAAAGCCGCACCTGAAACGGTTGTCGTTTCGGATCGAGGTGACCTTGCCGGGACGCCTCATGAACGAGTTGGGCTACCGTACGATCCCATTTCAAACCACGCAACTGCACCTTCAACATCCACTCCTTCCATCGTTCACTCAAGAACATGCGATCCACTGCCAGCGGCTTGTCCCAACGAACAGGCACACCGCCCTGCAGTAAATCAATACTTTCAGAATCACCCGCACTCGACTCCAACACATACCAGCCATCACGGTCCGGCGGATCCGGTGAAAACATCGACCAGGACTGCGCCAATCGGGTCACCTTGTAAACCCAGGCCATGGCATCCGGCATTTTTCCCATCAAAGCGCTGTTTTTAAATTGAAGCGGCACCAAAGTGATCTGCCAAAACAACATCATGAGCAAACACAACGCAGCCACTCTTTCTATCCAAACACCACTCAATTTGCCTTGCGTTGTCGAACTGTCTCCCATGCCCGAAGAACGCCACGGGATGAGCGCCACCAAAGCAACGATTGAAATCCAGGGAAACAATCCGACTGACAAAAATAAAAGAAAGCCACATTGCATCGCGATCAAAGCCAGGCACCCAATCCAACGAATCCTTTCAAACTTTCCAGCCAACAACATGCAGGGAGCCAGACATTCGATAAGCAACGTACCATAAGTCAGCCATCGTAAAGAGTCTCCGAATGACAGGAGCCAGCGACCGGCAGAACGCGTATAGACGTCCACATTCAATGCGAGCAAAATCGCCGATCCATCCCGCCAGGTGTCCCCGCTCTTGCTGAGAACCGAGGTGAAATAGATCAACCCCACCTGAAGCATCAAACCGGCGGCGGCCCAACCGGAAACACGATCCACTCCAATCCATCGACACCGTTGCCGACCATCCAATGACCATCGAGCCCCCAACGGCAGAAACATGGCCCAAAGCAACATAGCCGCCAGCTCCCGATCCGCTCCATACAACAGGACCGGATTTCTCAATTGAAGTGAATTCACCAACAACCAGCACACCACAGTGGCCAGGCGAGTTTGAACACCCAGAACCAGGGCGCAGGCCGCCACTGCTTGAAGCAGGAAAAACAACATCTGAGCGGTATCAGACGGAAACCAGAGATGAAGAGGCATGAGCGCCGAAAAGTCGGCGAACCATAATGCTTCCTCGACCGGAAGGACACCCGACTGGGTGTAGTGAGCTTGAAAGGAAAACGAACGTTGAACCAGATCCACCAGAACGACGCTGCCCAACCCGATCCGGAACAATGCCAGCATGCGCAGGTCCAAGTAAAACACCCGACGCAGACCTTCTCCGGCGAAAGCAACCATGCCGGATAGGGATTTCATGAAGCTCCTTAGCCGTGTCTATGCAGTTTATCCGCAGATGTCGCAGATTTACGCAGATATAGAAGGAAGTTCCATTCGAATGGCGGCTGATATTCTGGGCACTACTTGGTGAATCACTTTGAAGAGGTCAAATCTGGCTTGATACCCAATATCTGCGTGCATCTGCGTCATCTGCGGATTCCTAATTGAATGTTTACGGCTTAGTTATCGTTCTGCTCAGGCAGAGAATAGGATTGAGTCAAAATCTGCAGGATTTGCTCGGATTGGCTGGGCTCTTTTTTATAGGCCCAGCGGGATTCGACCACGTTATATTCATAACGCTGCCATCCATCATTGGTCTGAACCAGAATATCGGACCACTCAAATGCCGGACTGGACACGTATACGTGCTGACCATCCAACAGACTGGCCACCCAGTCTTTTTTGGGATGCGGGGTGGTTCCCGTCGAAGCAAAGGCCTCAATAAATGGCTTGGCCTCCCCTTTGAAAGGAACGTTGTTTAAAATGGATACGATGTGCTTGCAGCAACGCCCGAAATGCCCTTCAGGAAGTTCCGAACGGCGGGATTCCCAATCATGACATGTACAGGAGGGTCCCTTCAGGTCAATCTCGTATTCGTATTGGCCGGTGGTGAAACTGGTGATGCTGGTCTTGAAGGTCAGGTTCGGTAAGGCAAATCCATCCGGCTCTTCGATGTCCGACCCCGGCATGAGGCTCGCAGGAATCTCAACATGCTCCTTCGCAAGATGTTCATGATAATGAGCATGAATATCCATGAGCAATTCCGCCACCTGTTGGAGTTCCTCCTGGGATATTTCGCCATCCTTCCAAACTTCCACCAACAAGGTAGCCAGTTGTTTACCCGGCCAGTGCAGTGTGCATTCGGGGGTGGCGTTTAAAAATTCGGACAGGCGGTAGACTTCGTCAGAGGAAAGCTCTCCGTCGGCCAGAATGGCCTCGCACATGTCGATCAGCGGCGTTGGATCGTAAGATTCCATGATTTCCTTAACCTGTTGCAAATCAGGGCATGGACTCATAGAACCATTGGGCTCAGCCAAGCCCCTCACAGGATTGACAGGAAAATGGGGGAACTCTCCCGTAATTGCAAGTCCTAAAGCCTGCGCCCCAATCGACCACATCACCTCTCAGACCTCAAAACCATC
>Ga0255776_10000287_pt1 | contig 56794 bp, 48 predicted proteins | sample 071ome_19_FD_179974 | JGI IMG/M metagenome (GOLD analysis project Ga0255776, IMG submission 179974) | Coastal salt marsh microbial communities from the Groves Creek Marsh, Skidaway Island, Georgia - 071413AT metaG (version 2) | ecosystem: Environmental > Aquatic > Marine > Intertidal zone >...
CCATGTGGATGAAAAAATAATTTATTCACAAGTCAAACCAAACGATTAAGGGCTCATATTCTGAGCCCTTTTTCTTTTATTTCTTTATAATTTCATTGTATGATTTTTCATAGCGCTTTAACCTTCACTAAAAAAGCTCTCTTTTTGCTTTTTTGTTTTTCTGTAATCATTGGCCAACAAATAAATGAATATTCTGTTTCTGTGGAAAACAGAAAAGACTCCCTGTTCAAAGCAGATATCTACCTAAAAGAAAAAATGTTATATCTTAATACTGGGGACCTATCAAAGATTGTTGGGTCCGAAAATGTTTTTGCCAATGGTACGACAAAAAAAGAAGTGATAAATGCTGACAACTTCGAGATTAAGATTACGGTTGATTCACAGTTTATTTTAGTGGAAGAAAAACTGTATCAGTTAGAGGCCCCTACCTTTCAGGAGAAAAATAAAATATTTGTTCCTCTTATGGGTTTTTTGTTAATACTTGAAGCAGAAAAAATCGTTTCTGGTTTTGCCATAGACGAACCGTCAAAAAAAATAATAATAAGACAGCAGATAGAAGAAAATAAACCCCCTCAAAAAGTTTCTTCAAAAAAAATAGATAGCGAAAAAAAGAAGTGGCAGTTTAAATCAATCATTATTGACCCTGGCCACGGAGGAAAAGATCCAGGCGCAGTTGGTCGGTCCGGCTTGAAAGAAAAGGATGTTGCCCTTGATGTTTCAAAGCGCCTAGCCAAAAAAATAGAAAAAAATTTAGGAATTAAAACAATCCTCACTCGCGAAGAAGACACATTTATAAAGCTTCAAGACAGAACAAGGTTTGCCAACCAAAATGAAGGCAGTCTGTTTGTTAGCATTCATGTAAATTCAGCTGAGTCAAAAAAAGCCTATGGGTTTGAAACTTATTTTTTAAGCACGACTAAAAATGAAAGTGCCATTCGTGTAGCAGCAAGGGAAAATTCTGTTTTAGAACTTGAGGGCTCAGTTCAAGCACTTAAAAATGAAGATCTTATTAGGGCAACCATTGCTCAAGCGTCTTTTGTGCAACAAAGTGAAAGATTGGCAGCTATTATTCAACAAGAAATTGGTAAAAGGGTTGAGTCAAAAGATCTGGGCGTTAAGCAAGCGGGGTTTTATGTTTTAATGGGCGCCTCCATGCCAAACGTTCTAATCGAACTTGGCTTTATTTCGAACGCACAAGAAGAAAAGAAGCTAAAAAGCTCACAATATAGGGAGGCTCTTGCAACCTCTATATATAGAGCAATCGAAGAATACCAAAAATCGATTGATTATGAATAGAGGACTATTAAAAGATTTAGATTTTTTATACAACCTTCATTCAAGAGGAATTAGGTTGGGTCTCGAAAATACTTTTAAGCTAATGGAATATCTCGGCAATCCTCATGAAAAAATAAAAGCAATTCACATTGCTGGAACAAACGGAAAAGGCTCAACTGCGTCTATGATTGCAAAAATTTTAGAAGGCACAGGAAAGAAGGTGGGTCTTTATACTTCCCCACATTTAATTAGTTTCAATGAAAGAATAAGAATTAATGGTAAGGCCATTGGAGATGAGGAAATACAAAAATATATACAACAAAACAGAGAGCATTTTATTAATAATCAAGTTACCTTTTTTGAAGCAACCACCGGAATGGCTTTTGACTATTTTTTAAAACAAAAGGTAGATATTGCCGTTGTTGAAACTGGGTTAGGCGGCAGGCTCGATAGCACAAACGTTTTAAATCCGAGCCTTTCCATTATAACAGAAATAAGCTATGATCATATGCATATTCTTGGAAACACTATTGAAAAAATTGCCATGGAAAAAGCCGGCATAATAAAAGAACAAACACCGATATTGGTTGCCGACCAAGGAGCCGCGCAGCTTAAAGTAGTAAAAAGCGTTGCAATAAAAATGCATGCACCTATTTATTTTACAAACAACACTAAACTTACAATCAAAGAGTTGTCAAAAAACTCCTGTTGCTTCGAATATTCGGGATCAAAATACGTGCTTAATCAAGGTGGGTCATATCAAGCTTCTAATGCTATTACAGCAATAGAAGCTATAAAGATTCTTTTTAAAGAAGTTGACCAAAAAGACATTGAAAGAGGTTTGCGTGCTTGGTTTTGGCCTGGAAGAATGCAAGAAATGGAAAAAAATATTTATTATGATGTTTCACACAATCTATCTGGAATTCAAATTCTTAGCCAAGACACTATTAATTCCTTTAAAATGAAGCCGATAGGAATTCTTTCGCTCAAAAAAGACAAACCAACTCAAGAGATTATTAACTGCCTCAAAAAAAACTTTGAAAAAATTATTTTATTTTGCCCAAAAGGGAAAGGACTGCTTGAAGACGAAGAATTAAAGAAAAGCCAATATTTTTCAGACTTAGAACAGTATGAAAAAATTTTCACATGTCTTCAAGCTGCACACAGAGCTAGGGAACATAAAAATCAACCAATTGTAATTTTTGGCAGCCACTACATAGCTGAAGACGTTTTTACACATTTTAATTTTTATTTTGACAATTTTGAGATATAGGCATATTTTTACTTTATCAAACAATTGTCTGTTTAATTTCACAAAACAAGGACTTTTCATAAATGAAAGAATTAAGCAATCCAGATATTTTATCTGAAAAAAAACTTGAAGAGCTCAAGGAAATAGCCAAAAATATTGGAATCAAAAAAACGTCAACCATGACAAAATCTGAATTGATTTCCCAGATCGCAGGAAGTCAGTCTGCTAGCGTTGAAACGCCAGCAGTAAAAGAAACTACTGAAAAAAAATCTGAAGCTGTCGGAAAAGCCGCTGGAGTTTTAGAGATTCTTCCTGATGGTTATGGATTCTTAAGAAGCGTTAACGACAACTATTTACCGGGCCCAGAGGATGTATATGTTAGCCCTTCACAAATAAAAAGATTCAAACTTAAAACAGGACATTTTATTACTGGAACAACAAGAGCTCCGAAGTCAAAAGAAAGATTCCACGCACTGACACACCTTAATGAGGTGAACGGATTTCACCCTGAAGAGATTTCAAAGCAGATTCCTTTTGAAAAGTATACGCCTTTACATCCCAATGTGAAATTTAATCTTTCAAACACAAGCGACCTCTCAATGAGAATTATGGATTTGGTATCGCCGATTGGTAAGGGTCAAAGAGGTCTGATTGTGGCTCAACCCAAAACAGGAAAAACGATTTTAATATCAAAAATAGCCAACGCCATAAGACGAAATCACCCTAATACTGTTTTAATTATTTTATTAATAGATGAAAGGCCTGAGGAAGTGACTGACATGAAACGCAGCGTTGACGCCGAAGTAATATCTTCCACTTTTGATGAGGGCCCGGAACGTCACGTTCAAGTCTCAGATATGGCGCTTCATAAAGCACAAAGATTAGTTGAATGCGGGAAAGATGTTGTTATTCTTTTAGATAGTATTACAAGACTTGGAAGGGCACACAACGCAGTGATTCCCCATAGCGGGAAAATACTATCTGGGGGTGTTGACTCAAACGCCCTTAGGAGGCCAAAAAAGTTTTTTGGTGCTGCGAGAAATACAGAAGAGGGTGGTAGTTTAACTATTATAGCGACAGCACTAATTGATACTGGCAGCAAAATGGATGGTGTGATTTTTGAAGAATTTAAAGGAACCGGAAATATGGAGCTTGTTTTAGACAGAGAGTTGAGTGATCGCCGTATTTTTCCCGCCTTTAATATTGTCAAGTCAGGCACTAGAAAAGAAGAACTGCTTTTGAATGATCAACATTTGTCTAGAATGTGGATTTTAAGAAAAATGTTAGGAGAAATGTCAACCGAACAAGCAATGCAGTTTATGATTGACAGAATGCGTAGAACCAAATCCAATCAAGAGTTTTTAGATTTGATGAGTCAGTAAAGTGAAACTTTCTAGTCTTGTTTCAAAAATAAACCCTTCGTACACATTGGAAATGACCGCTAAAGCAGCGCAACTTAGAAATCAAGGGGTTGACGTGATAGACTTTGGGGTTGGAGAGCCAGACTTTAATACGCCCTCTCATATAATTGAAGCAGCTTACAATGCCATGAAAAATGGGTATACAAAGTATACAGCAGGCTCTGGTTCTATAGATTTAAAACAATCTATTCAGTCATTTTTGCTTCGAAGTAGAAATGTAGAAAGTATTGAGCTTGATAACATTATAGTTTCCAGTGGAGCCAAACAAAGCCTTTCAGTTGCCTGTCAAGCCCTTTTTGATAAGGAAGATGAGGTAATTATTTTTTCACCATATTGGGTATCATTCCCAGAGTTTGTTAAAATCGCGGGAGCAAAACCAGTCATTGTAACTACAGCTCTTGAAAATAACTTTGAACCGCTTCTAAAAGACGTAGAAAAAGCCATTTCAAGAAAAACAAAAGGCATAATTATCAACTCACCAGGAAATCCAACAGGAGCCGTTTGGAGCAGCGTGGCGTTTAGAGGCTTGTTAGAAATTGCTAAAAAAAACAACATAACTGTTATTTCTGATGAAACCTATGATCAGCTAGTTTTTGATGGAGATTTTGTTCCTGCAGAAGTGATAAATAAAAATATTGGTGCAAATATTTTGACAGTAAAAAGCCTTTCAAAAACCTACGCAATGACCGGGTGGAGAGTTGGGTTTGCATTTGGTGAAAAAACTACGATTAAGGCAATGGCGAAAATACAAGCACAAACTACCTCTTGCCCTAATTCAATAAGTCAAAGAGCTGCAATGGCCGCTCTTGACAGTGACCAGGGTTTTGTCTATGAAATGAAAAAAGAATTTTTAAAAAGAAGAAACACAATGAACAAAGCGCTTTCTACCATAGATCACATAAAAATTTGTATCCCCGGGGGCGCTTTTTATTATTTTGTTGATTTGTCTTATTATTACAACAAGATAGATAAAAACGGTAAAATAATTGAAGATTCTTTTGACCTTTCTAATTATATTCTCGACGAAGCAAGAGTGGTAACAGTTGCTGGTGATGCATTCGGCGCTAAAAACTATATAAGACTATCTTTTGCAACAAATGAAGATATTATTAATGAAGGTATAAGTAGAATTAAAAAAAGTTTAAGCGAGTTAAAACAATGAAAAAAGACACTCATTCAGAAAACTATAGATTAGTTGTATTTGAAGACACCTCTTGCGGGTTTTCATTCTTAACCAAATCTACAGTTCAGACAGACAAAACAATCGCGTGGTCAGATGGTAACGAATACCCACACTATAAAATAGAAATATCTGATAAATCCCACCCGTACTACACGGGCCAACGAACCCTTGTAGATACAGCTGGTAGAATCGAAAAGTTCAATAAGAAATATAGCAAGAAGAATTCCTAATACTCTCTATGGATATAGAGGTAAAAGCTCACGAGATAGTTAACACCTATCAAGAGATTCAAGAAAAGCTTGAAAAGCCTGAGATTGCTACTGATCCAGATCAATTTGTTTCTTTATCAAGAGAAAAGAGCTCTATTCAAGATATTTATGATTTAGCCAACCCCTTTCTATTGGCAAAAAAAGAGCTACACGACTTGGAGGGACTTTCTGAAGAAGACCCTGAGATGATTGAATTAATCCAAGGAGAAAAAGAGAAATTAATTTACAAGATAGAAAAAACAGAAAAACAGCTAGTTAAAATTTTACTTTTAGATGATCCTAATGATAATAAAAATGCTATTGTTGAAATACGTGCAGGAACGGGCGGTGATGAAGCGGGTTTATTTGCCGCAGACCTTTTCCGCATGTATTCAAGGTTTGCAGAGATCAAAGGTTTGAAGGTTAGTGTTGTAGATTCAAACGAAACTGGGGTGGGCGGAATTAAGTCCATTACTTTCAACGTAGAGGGTTTAAAAGCATATGGGATGCTTAAATACGAAGGTGGTGTTCATCGAGTTCAAAGAATTCCAAAAACAGAATCTGGAGGAAGGGTTCATACTTCTGCTGCATCCGTTGCAATACTTCCAGAAGCAGAAACTGCTGATATAGATTTAAATGAATCAGATTTAAAAATCGATACCTATAGAGCTAGCGGTGCTGGTGGACAACATGTTAACAAAACCGAATCAGCGATTCGCATTACACACATTCCATCTGGAATTGTAGTGACTTGTCAGGATGAAAGTTCTCAGCACAAAAATAAAGCATCCGCTATGAAAGTTTTAAGGTCAAGACTCTTTTCCCTAGAGGTTGAAAAAATCAACAGAGAACGAGATGACATGAGAAAGAGCCTAGTGTCTACTGGAGACAGGTCTGCTAAAATCCGAACCTACAACTTTCCGCAAGGAAGAATTACAGATCATAGAATTAATTTTACCACCCATCAACTACAATCAATTTTAGATGGATCCTTAGATGAGATTATTGGAGAGCTTAGGCTGGCAGATGAAAACGCAAGGCTCGCATAATAAAATTTTATTAATAAATGAATTTCGGGAATATTGCAAACAAGCAGCTTTTTCAGAAAATGCTTCCAGCGATTCAATTGCATACATTTTTTGTGAATATTTTCAAATAAATAAACACGAATTACATGCCTCCACTAAAACTATAACAAAAAAACAAATATCTGCCCTTAAAAGAATGATGGAAGATCATTTTTTCGGAAAACCAGCACAGTACGTAGTTAAAAAAACATATTTTTATGAAGATGAATTTTATTCTCCAGAAGGAGTATTTATCCCTCGACCCGAAACAGAGCTTTTAATTGATATTATTAAAAATGACTTTGATGCACTTGCTGAACTCAAAATCACAGAAGCTTGCATAGGAACAGGATGTATTGCGCTTTCTTTGTCCAGCATATTTAAAAATGCAACGATTGTTGGATATGATAATAGCCCAGAGGCCGTTAGAGTAGCTAAAACAAACGCCAACATTTTAAAAAAGGATAACGTTAGATTTTTTTTAAAAGATGTTTTAAAAGATCAAATTAGAAAAGCCAATATTTTTGTATGCAACCCTCCATACATTCCCTTAACCGAAATTGAAAGACTGGATAAAAACGTTAAGGAGTTTGAGCCCCACCACGCCCTCACAGATTTTCAAAATGGGATTTCTTTTTACCTTCATTTTGCAAACAATATAGGAAATATTCTTTTCAAGAAAGGAACAGCATATTTTGAACTCCCAGCGAACCGTTTTAATGCCGAAATAATTGCAAGTTTTCAAAAAATTCCATATAGTAAAATTGAATTATTCAACGATTATAATTCAAAAGAAAGGTTTTTAAAAATTCAAATCAATAGACCATGAAACATAGCGAATTTGTTCATTTACACAACCATTCAGACTTAAGCCTGCTTGATGGAGCACAAAACGTCGACTCTATTTTGGAAACTATTTCTGATCTTAACATGGATTCAGTTGGCATTACTGAGCATGGAAATATGTTTGGTGCAGTAAATTTTTATCAAAAAGCCCAAAAAAACAATATTAAGCCGATAGTAGGCTGTGAAATTTATGTGGCCAAAGGAAGCATGCATCAAAAAGATAGAGAATCGGGAGCGGGAAGATATAATCATCTTGTGTTGTTAGCGCAAAACTATATCGGATATCAAAACTTGATGAAAATAGTTACCCACGGCTATTTGGAGGGTTTTTATTATAAGCCAAGAGTAGATAAAGAAATTTTAAAAAAATACAATGAAGGTATTATATGTCTTTCAGGATGTCTTAAGGGAGAACTCCAAGAAACTCTTATTTATGAAGGCTATAATAAGGCTAAAAAAGTAGCAGAAGAATTTCTAAAAATTTTTCCAGGAAGGTATTATATAGAATTACAAAATCACGGAATACCAGAAGAAATAAGAAATATAGAGCTTTCAGCTAGGCTTGCAAAAGAAATGGCTATACCTTTAGTCGCGACAAATGATGCGCATTATTCAAGAAAAGAGCATTTTTCTGCACATGACGTTCACATTTGTATAGGGACTGGAAAGCAGCTATCTGAAAAAAACCGCCTTAAATATTTTGGTAAAGAATTTTATTTTAAGTCCCAAGACGAAATGTTTTCTCTTTTTGGTCGCTACCCCGGGGCTATTGAAAATTCAAGAAAAATTGTCGAATCGATTAATCTTGAAATCCCCATAGGGTCTTATCAACTCCCAAGCTTTTCTATTCCCGAAGAACATCAAGAGAAATCTCTTGAACAATTTTTAAGATTCTTGTGTGAGAAGGGACTTGATCAGAAATATGGCGATAATCCTGATGCTCAAGAAAGGCTTGATTATGAATTATCGATTATTTCTAAAACGGGGTTCGAAAGCTATTTTCTTATAACGTCAGATTTTGTGCATTTTGCTAAAAGCAATGGAATCCCTGTAGGGCCTGGTAGAGGGTCAGCTCCTGGAAGTATTGTATCTTACTGCCTTGGTATAACGACCATAGATCCAATAAAATATAACCTACTTTTCGAGAGATTTTTAAATCCCGATAGAATTAGTATGCCGGATATAGATATAGACTTTTGTGTCGAAAGGAGATATCAGGTTATTGACTATATCAAAAAAAGATATGGTGATAATGCGGTTTCTCAGATTATTACTTTTGGAAAAATGAATGCAAGAGCCGCAATAAGAGACGTTGGAAGAGTGATGGGCTTTCCATATTCAGAGGTTGATAAAATTGCCAAAATGATTCCCGAGGGTCCCGGAGTTACACTAGACTATTCCTTGAAAAAAAGTTCTGATTTTCGCACAGCATCACAATCAAATTATAAAGAGCTGATAGAAAACGCCCAAGTTTTGGAAGGGATGGTAAGACACGCCTCTACTCATGCAGCTGGAGTGGTGGTCGCCCCCAAAGAGCTTACAGAGCTTGTTCCTCTATATAGGTCTTCCCAAGGAGACGTCACTACTCAATATGACATGAAAGAGCTTGAGGCGGTTGGTCTATTAAAAATGGACTTTTTGGGATTAAGAAATTTGACCGTAATTGATAAAACTATCAAATTAATTTCTGAAATTCATGGCAAAAATGTCGATATTGACACCATTGAACTTTCTGATCAAAAAGTTTTTAGTTTTTTTTCTAAAGGGCTTACTGTTGGAGTCTTTCAATTTGAATCTTCTGGAATGAGAGAATATTTGAAAAAACTCAAACCTAAGTCAATAGAGGATTTAGTTGCAATGAATGCTCTTTACAGGCCTGGACCCATGCAAAATATTGATAGATACATTAATCGCGCTCATGGAAAAGAAAAAATTGAATATGTTCACCCTGAACTTAAAAATGTATTACAAGAAACCTATGGAATTATTGTTTATCAAGAGCAGGTAATGCAAATCGCTAATATTATCGCGGGTTTTACTCTTTCTGAAGCCGATGAAATGAGGAGAGCAATTGGCAAAAAGATTAGAAGCTTAATGGATAAAATGTCAACCATGTTCGTTGAGGGGGCCATTAAAAAGGGTGTTCCAAAATCAAAAGCAGTTCAAATTTTTGAACTTATCGATAAATTTGCCCAATATGGTTTTAACAAAAGCCACTCTGTAGCATACTCTCTAATAGCATATCAGACCGCCTGGTTAAAGGCATATTATACTGCTGAATTTATGTCAGCTAACTTGACAAGCGAAATGAACAACACTGATCGTGTTGTAGTTCTTATAAATGATTGTAGAAAGCTTAATATTGAAATCAGCTCGCCAAATATCAATGAGTCGGGAGTAAATTTTTATCCTATTTCTTCAAATAAAATTTCCTTTGGATTAAATGCCATTAAAAATGTAGGAGTTAAGGCTCTTGAGGGCATTGTGGACGAGAGAAGAATGAACGGAAAATTTTTAAATATTTTTGATTTTATTTCCCGCATTGACCAAAGGCTTGTCAATAAAAAGGTTCTTGAAAGCTTAATAGATTCAGGTTCTTTTGATGCTTTACATTCAAACAGGGCTCAACTTTTTGAATCTGTGGATTTAATAATTTCTTATGGACAGCAGGCAGGAAAAAATCTGAATTCAGAACAATTTGGGCTTTTTGACCAGGCTGAAGAAGAGATCTTAAAAACACCGGACTTTCCAAATATAAAAGAATGGGAAGACTCAGAAAAATTCTCTAGAGAAAAAAATGTTTTGGGAATGTACCTTACCGGGAACCCGCTCTTGAAATATGGAGACCTTATTGAAGAGGTTAGTAATTTTGATTTTATTGATAAGCAAATTACTACGAATAATAAAGAAATTATTATAGGCGGAGCAGTGTCCAATTTAAAACTTCACTATGATAAAAAGGGGCAACAAATGGCTTTTTTTAACTTAGACTGTCTTGGTGGACAGGTAGAGGCTGTAATATTCCATGATTCGTTTGGTACTTTTAAAGAGTTAATTAGTGAAAATAATATTGTTTTTCTAAAGGGATCATCTACCGATGAAAATGATTTTTCTGATCTTAAAATGATTGTCAATGAAGTGGTTCCTGTACAGCACGCAAAGAAAGTGCTTAAATTGAAAGATATTCATATTAAATTAGATAAAAGTACTGATAAAGAAACTATGCAAGAAGTAGCCAACCTAGCCAAAGAAAATAAAGGAGATCACCGCTTTATTGTTCATATAGAGCACGAAAATAAGCCAACCCAAACAATAGTTTCTGAAAAAATCAAAGTATCTTTAAATAATCAGTTTATAGTTTTATTGAAAGAGATAGCGGGTCAAGAAAATGTATGGCTTGAGGATTAATTTATGAAGGTTTCACCACCTATTAGAATATTGATGGCTAAGCCTGGGCTTGATGGACACGATAGAGGAATTAAAGTCTTGGCTGCAGCCTACAGAGACGCAGGAATGGACGTAATTTATTTGGGTCTTCGACAAACACCTCAGAGCATTGTGAGCGTTGCAATTCAGGAGGGGGTCGATGTTATTGCCCTCTCAATATTGTCAGGCGCACATATGACCATTTTTTCTAAAGTAATTGATTTAATGAACGAACAGGGCCTAAAAAACGTTCTCGTTACTGGGGGAGGAATTATTCCCAAAGAAGATATGGATCAGCTTGAAAAAATTGGAACAGGCAAGCTCTTTGGGCCAGGAACTCCCGTTAAAGATTCTTTAGACTATATAGAATCTTGGGTGCTAAAAAACAGAAGATGAATAAATCTCCATTTCAAAATTATAGAGATGCAAAAAAAAGGCTGCAAAATGGGGATATTAAAACCGGGAAAGACTTATTAATTAAAACACTAGAAATAGATTCAGACTTTTATTCTGCTCTTTGCCTCCTAAGCGAAATAGACAATAAATTATTTAAAAAAAACTATTTGAATAAAACATCGTTATTAGATTCTAGCTTTAATTCTTCGTTGCCTAAAAAAACCTTAAAGAAAAATACCCTAAAGAACAAAACAGATATTCCTACGGTAACTTATGCAAACTTATTGCTGGCTCAGGGCAAAAAATTAAAAGCAAAAAAAATGCTTTTACAAATTATAGAAAATGAAAAAAACACCCAAAAAATTAAAAAAGCTGAAGAAGCACTTGCAAAACTAGGAGAGTAAATGTCAGAAAAATATTTTTTAAAAAGAATTGAAAAACTGAGAGGCAAACTAGCAGAAATTGGTGGCGACGGCATGATTGTTAGTTCTCTCGCGCACATAAGATATTTATGTGGCTTTACGGGATCTAGCGCAACTCTTGTTGTTTCACTAGACAGCGTACATTTTATTACAGATGGAAGATATGTTTTTCAATCCGAATCTGAGGTAAAAGGCGCCAATATAATTATAGATAGCAAACCCCATATTGAGGTTATTAAGGATCAAAATATATTTTCTAATGGGCAAAAAATTGCATTTGATTCAAATGCCATTTCTCACTCAGCATATATTGATATGAGTACCCACCTTTCTTTTGTTGGGCTAATAGAAACTACCGCTATTATTGAACAAATAGCCGCTATAAAAGATAAAGATGAAATCCAAGCAATTAAAACCGCTGTTGAAATTACTGATTTTGTTTTTGAAAAGGTTTTCCCTATGGTAAAAATTGGAGTTCAAGAAAAAGAAATATCTACCAAGCTTTCTTATCTTTATCGTTTGCATGGGGACGCTGATTCTGATGCATTTGCCGCCATTGTTGGGTCTGGCCCCAACTCTGCCAAGCCTCATCATAAGCCTACAGATCGTAAAATTGGTCCAGGAGAACTGATTGTGATTGATTCGGGCGCAAAATTTGCTGGATATCATGCTGATATGACTAGAAGTTTTGCAACCAAAGGCTTTTCCGAAAAACAAAAAGAAATCTATGATATTGTTTTAAGTGCACAGGTAGAAAGCATTAAGCAAATTAAGTCAGGCGTTCCATGTGTAAAAATTGACTCCGTAGCAAGGGATATCATTTCTGATAAGGGCTACGGAAAATACTTTGATCATGGACTCGGCCATTCTCTTGGTCTGCAAATTCATGAAAACCCCAGATTTTCTAAAGTCAGTAAAGATGTTCTGCAGGCAGGCAACGTCATGACTGTTGAGCCAGGAATATATGTAGATTCTATAGGGGGCGTCAGAATAGAAGATGATGTTGTGGTCACAAATGAGGGCTACGAGATTCTAAATAAAACCCCAAAAGATTTTACAGTTATATCTTAATGACTACCTTTCTCTTACAAAGAAAGTTATTTATTTTGGTTACAACCTTATTTTTGAACGGCTGCATTGGACACTTGCTTTCTCTTTCAGTCAATAATGGCCTTATTTCATCTTTTAACATTGTATCAACAGGCTCATTAGAAAATCTAAATAGTTCCAGCTTCCTTCATCCGGGAACTTATAATCAAGATTTATGGGATTTTAATAAAATTCAAATAAAAGAAGAGAAAAACGATAATCTTTGGGAATTTCATAGTAAATATATTGGACCCCACAAACAAGAAATCTCTAACAAGGCGGTTGGGGATTTTCGATATGAGTTTAAAAATGAAGTGAAATATACAGGCCTCTATTTTCAAAGAGAGATTTTCAATGGTACAATCTTCTCCCTTAGGCACAAAGAAAAATATTTTGATCACCCCAACCTTTTAGAAACACAAGAAGACCTTAGTTTTCATATTGTAAATACTATTTTAAGTAAGTCTTTAAAAGAATTTTTAAATCAACACCCCGAAAAAAATATTCTTGTGGAGAACATTTTAAACCAAATTGATGCTTATCTAAACTTTGAAAAAAGGCTTGATAAAAGCAATGAAGTAAAAAATGAAAACCCAATTTTTGTGTTTTCTGAGGCAATTAAAGCCAACAATCTTTCTATTTCAACAAAAGATCGGGCTGAAATTCTATCTCTTATAGAGATTGAGCAAAAAAACATAGAAAGTGACTTTAATTTAGTAGGTGATTCTTTTACCATAAAAATTAAAACGGACTTACATGTGCTTAATACCAACGGTTCCAATAAAAACGGAGAAGTTGTATGGGAGATCGATTTTTATGATATAAATATCAACGACTATGAACTCTATGTTTCTTCAATAAGAATTTTTAAATTTAGAATTCTTATTTCTATTATTTTATTAGCTTTAATGACATATATATGGATCAAATTTCAAAACAAAAACAAATTGCTTCCTTAATAGAAGAAATCAATTTTCACAATTACCAGTATTATGTTTTAGACAGTCCATTAATATCAGACGCTGAGTATGATAATCTTTTTAGGGAGCTAGTCTCAATTGAAAAAAGCAATCCAAATTTTGTGCTCCCCTATTCTCCAACTCAAAGAGTTGGACATCCCGTTTCGGGGACCTTAAGTAGTCACCCACATGAATACCCAATGTTATCTCTCGAGAATGCAATTAATGAAAATGAACTAATAGAATTTTTTAATAGAATAAAAAAACTCTCTAAAAGCGATACAATAGAATATGTCGTCGAGCCAAAGATTGATGGAATGGGCGTAGCCCTGATTTATATTAACGGATCTTTGGAGAGAGCCTTAACTCGTGGGGATGGATATCAAGGAGAAGATATAACGCATAATATTAAAACTATCAATTCAATTCCGCTAAAATTATTAAAACAATCTCCGGAAAAAGTAGAAATACGAGGGGAAATTTTCATGACAAAGAAAAGTTTTGAAGATTTAAATAATCACAACCATAAGACAGGAGATAAGATTTTTTCAAACCCCAGAAATGCAGCAGCTGGAAGCGTTCGACAACTCGATCCCAAAGTAACAGCCAAGAGAAAACTGTCTTTTTATGCCTATGAATATACCAATCCCGATGAAGAGTCAATAACAAATCATTGGGATATGTTAAACCAAATCAAATTGTGGGGACTGCCAACAAATCCTTTCACGATCAAATCTTCAGAAGAAACCGTAATTATTAAAAAACATCAGGAGATGGAAAAAATTCGATCCTCAATAGATTATGAAATAGATGGAACCGTTGTCAAAGTGAATAGCGCATCCTTAAGAAAAAAAATAGGCTTTCGTTCCCGCTCACCTCGTTGGGCAATTGCAGCTAAATTTGAATCACAAAAAGTTGAATCACAGGTTCTTGAAATTGTGTTGCAAGTCGGAAGAACCGGAGTTATAACGCCCGTTGCTAAAATTTCACCTGTTTTTATAGGTGGCGCTAGGATTCAAAGTGTTACACTACACAATCAAGATGAAATCGACAGAAAAGAGATTTATATAAAAGATTATGTTCTTGTTGAAAGATCAGGAGATGTAATCCCAAAAATAGTTTCAGTGATAAAAAGCCGAAGACCAGTTAATGCATCAAAATTTAGTCTTCACGGTGCTAGTTGCCCTTCATGTAATAGTCAAATAAAGCGAAAAGAGGATGAAGCTGTTTATCGATGTTTAAATGCCAACTGCCAAGATCAGATTAAATCACGTATAGAGCATTTTGTTTCAAAAAAAGCATTAAACATCGAAGGTCTTGGTCCGCAAATTATTGATCAACTAATTATGCAAAAAATTATTTATTCTTATGCAGATATTTTTAAAATAAACGAAAAAGCACTTATTCCTCTTGAAAGGTTTGGAGAAAAGTCTTCAGAAAATTTAGTAGGATCAATCGAAACAGCAAAAAAAACAGAGTTTTCTAGAGTTCTTTATGGCCTGGGGGTTCCCAATGTTGGAGAGCACATAGCTAAAATAATTGAAAATTATGTTAACGGTTCTTTTGAAGCTCTTAGACAAGAGACTGTAGAAACTCTTTCTAAAATAGAAGGCGTAGGAGAAATAGTTGCACAATCCATTGTGGAGTACTTTAATAACGAAATAAACTGGTCTTTAATTCAAAAATGTTTTGAAAACGGCCTCCAAGTTATAAGAACAGAACCAAAAAAAGGACTGCTTTTAGGAAAAACATTTGTCATTACTGGAACATTAAATAATTTTAGCAGATTTGAAGCAAAAGAAATCTTGGAAAAAAATGGAGCAAATGTTGTTTCTTCTGTTTCAAGTAAAGTGTTCGGGGTTATTGTTGGAAATAATCCTGGGTCTAAGCTGGAAAAAGCCAACAAATTGGAGCTAAAGATTTATGATGAATCATTTATTCAAAATCTTATATAAAACAATATATCTTGTTTTGCTTTCAACAATTTTTTCTCAAAATATTTCATCACAATTAATATCATCGGGATATGATAGACCTGTGCTCGTCCGATTTTTTGATGATAAAATGTTTGTTGTTGAACAGAATGGAAAGGTTTATTATGAGCAAAATGGACAGAAAAAACTGTTTATAGACCTCAGTGAACACCTTGAATTGGGGCCAAAGCCAGATGAAAGAGGCTTGCTTGGTTTTGCTTTTGATCCTGAGTTTAATCAAAATAAATATATATATGTTTCTTATATTGCTTCTGGGAATAATACCAAGGTTGTCCGCTACGAAGTAGACAAAAATACTTTTTTACCAATTCTGGCAACAGAAAAAATACTTTTTTATTTCAATCAACCTTACAACAACCATAATGGCGGACACATTGAATTTAATCCTTTTGATAAGTTCTTATATATTGCTTTTGGCGATGGAGGCTCTGCTGGTGACCCCCTTGAAAACGGCCAAGATATTTCTACTCTCTTTGGTTCAATTGTTAGGGTAAACCCAAGAGATGGCGACCCATTTTCTATTCCCGAAGACAACCCTTTTGTTGACGATCCTAACGCTCGTCCCGAAATTTGGGTGTATGGACTAAGGAATCCATGGAAGTTTACTTTCGATAGCAAAAACGGTGATATGATTATAGCAGATGTTGGTCAAAATAACTGGGAAGAAATAAACCTGCTTTCAGCCGGAACTTCTGGAAAAAATTTTGGATGGAACACCATGGAGGCAAGTAGCTGTTATAAAAATGAAAACTGTAATAAGGAAAATCTCACTTTGCCTATTTTTCAATACCCAAGCGATGCCACATATGCATTTAGTTTAATGGGCATTCAACAAAAAAACGTACAAGGCTGCTCAGTAACCGGTGGTTATGTTTACCGAAAAAAACCAACAAGTAAATACTATGGAAAATATTTATTTTCAGATTTTTGCACCGGTAAAGTTTGGTCTTTAGATATGAAAACTCAGCAGGTTGATGATATTTCAGAAATATTACCATCAAAAAAAATGATGATATCATCTTTTGCTGAAGATTTAAATCAAAATATATACATTGTAGACTTTTCAGGTGAAGTGTATAAATTAATTTTAGAATAGAATGAATAACGCTATAGAAATTATAAATCTTCACAAAAAATATGGTCAGCTTGAAGCGGTCAAAAACTTAACCTTAAATATTAAGGTTGGAGAATTTTATGGGATGCTGGGGCCAAATGGAGCTGGAAAATCAACAACTATCAACTCAATCACAGGGTACGTTAAGCCAACAAGCGGACAGATTAATGTTTTATCGCAAGATATAGAAAAAGAATTCAGATTTACTAGATCCAAAATAGGAATTGCACAACAAGAAATAAGTAACGATTGGTTTTTCCCCATTGAGGATTTATTGTTTTTTCAAGCAGGCTTCTATGGTATTAATAAAATGTCTGCTACAAAAAACATTAAAAACCTTCTTGCTCAAATGGGCCTAGAACAGCATAAAAGAAAAAAAATGAGAGCTCTTTCTGGTGGAATGAAACGCCGATTTCAAATAGCGAAGGCCCTCGTTCACGACCCAGAAATATTAATTTTGGATGAACCTACAGCCGGCGTGGATGTTGAGTTGAGACACGAACTCTGGGATTTTCTGAGATTATTACATCAAAGTGGGAAAACAGTTTTACTTACTACTCATTATATTGATGAGGCAGAACTTTTATGTTCAAAGGTGGGAATTATTAACGATGGAAGGTTAATAAAAGAAGGCACTGTTGCAGATTTAAAAAGCACCATTAATAAATCTTCAATCGTTATTAAAATTAGAGAGGGACAAGCTCATCCATTTAATCAAATTCTTAAAGATTACGACTGGACTTATAATAAAGAAGAATTAATTATCTCATCTGAAAGCCCTAATTCAGATTTGCCCAAGTTAATTAACACCATTTCAACGTCAGATGTAAAAATAGACGACATCCAACTTTCTAAAACATCTCTTGAGGACGTTTTCTTAAAACTAACAGGAAAAAAAATAGATGATTAAAAACTGGACTGGCTTTTTTACTTTATCTGGAAGAGAAATCAAAAGGTTTTTTTCGGTTTGGAAACAAACCGTGGTACCTGGAGTTGTTACTACGTTATTATATATTTTTATTTTTGGCGTTGCTCTTGAAAACAGAATATCAACTATATCAGACATCCCTTACAAAATATATATTCTTCCTGGGCTTATAATGATGAATGTCATTACCAATTCTGTTGCTAACTCTGCTTCATCATTGCTTCAAATGAAGCTACTGCAAACTTTGCCCGAGCTAATGATCACCCCTCTTTCTAGCACGGAAATGTCACTTTCATTTATTGTTGGAGGAACAGTTCGAGGTACGGTAAATGGTATTTTAATACTTTTAATATGCGTTTTAAGCGGAATGCCTTTGGAAAATCCGCTATTAACAGTGGGATTAATTGTTATGGTTTCATGGATTTTTTCTGCTCTAGGGCTCATTATTGGACAGGTGGCCGATTCGTGGGACCAGTTGGCTGTCATTCAGAACTTTATTATTACTCCTTTAAGTTTTTTGGGGGGGATCTTTTACTCAATTCAAATGCTTCCTGATTGGGCTTCAAAAATTAGCTTACTAAACCCAATATATTATTCCATTAATTCTCTTAGAGCAGCAACCATAGGGGTTGAGGAGTTTAGCTTGATTGGTTCTATTATCATTATTATCGTTTGTAATGTTTTTTTAAGCTCAGTAGCAATTATACTAATGAATACGGGATACAGGATTCGTTCCTAACTATTTATAGGAGCTTAGGTCAGGACAAACACAGAAAAAATTTCGATCTCCGTAAGCATTGTCTACTCTCGAAACATAAGGCCAGAATTTATTTTCTTTTATCCATCCAAGAGGGAATATAGCTTGATTTCTTGTATAGGGATGATTCCAGTTTTCGCACAAATCTTGTATTGTGTGCGGCGCATTTATAAGGGGGTTGTCCTCTTTTGGTAGATCTCCACTTTCGATGCTATCAATTTCTTTTCTAATCGATATCATCGAATCACAAAATCTATCTAATTCGCTCTTTGACTCGCTTTCTGTCGGCTCTATCATCAAAGTTCCAGGAATTGGCCAGGACATAGTAGGGGCGTGAAATCCATAATCAATTAATCTTTTAGCAATGTCTTCATTTGTTATATTCGAAGCGGTCTTGAAAGATCGACAATCAACAATAAACTCATGAGCATTCAATCCATTTTTCCCCCTGTAAAGAATATGAAAATCTTTTTCAAGTCTTTTGGCCATGTAGTTTGCATTAAGAATTGCTATTTGAGAGGCTTTTAAGAGACCGCTAGAGGACATGAGCTTCATATAGATGTATGAAATTAATAAAATACTAGCGCTGCCATAAGGCGCTGAAGAAACACTGTATGTAAAATTATCGTTTGTAAAAGAGTGTTTTGGTAAAAAAGGTTTGAGCTTATTGTTTACACAAATAGGACCCATTCCTGGACCTCCACCGCCATGAGGAATGCAGAAAGTTTTATGAAGATTTATATGCATGACATCTGCCCCAAATTTACCAGGCTTACATACGCCAACCATTGCATTTAAGTTGGCCCCATCCATATAAACTAAACCACCAAATGAATGAATTAAATTGCAAATATCTTTTATTTTTTCCTCAAAAACACCATGAGTGGAGGGGTAAGTTATCATTAAAGACGAAAGCTTTTCACCCGCTTGTTCTGATTTAATTTTTAAATCTTCAAAATCTATATTTCCTTCATCATCACATTTGACGATTACTACTTCAAGCCCAGCCATAATGGCGCTTGCAGGGTTAGTTCCATGAGCAGATTCTGGAATTAAGCAAATCGATCTTTTGGAGCCAAGAGATTTATGATATTCTCTTATACACAAAAGTCCGGCATATTCTCCCTGGGCCCCAGAGTTTGGTTGAAAAGAAACTGCATCAAATCCCGTAACCTTATAAAGAATTTCCTCAAGATTTTTTATCATTTGCAAATATCCTGAAGCTTGATTGTTCGGAGCAAAAGGATGAATAGAACTAAATTCAGGCCAGCTTATTGGAATCATTTCAACAGTGGCATTTAACTTCATGGTGCAAGATCCAAGTGGAATCATGCTATGATTTAAAGACAGGTCTCTTTTTTCCAGCTTGGTGATATATCGAAGCATTTCAGTTTCCGAATTAATACTGGAAAAAATTGCATGCGAAAGAACTGTTGATGACCTGTTTGTTTTTTGTTCTTTTAATTCAAAATCACAACGAATGTTGCAATTAAATATATCTGAGATTATTTCAATTTCTTTTTCATCGGTTTTTTCATCAAGCGAAATGCCAATAACCCCATTTTCATGGTACATAAAGTTATATTTTTTAAGCTCAGCTCTTTTTTTAACCTCCTCAGTGGTCATATTGTTGGGTTTTACTGCAATTGTATCAAAAAATAATGACTCTTTTGACATAACATTATGACCTAATTTTCCGAGAGCATTTCCAAGCTGAAAAGCATAATGATGGATTTTATTGGCAATTGAAATTAATCCTTGGGGTCTATGATGCAGAGCATACATCCCAGAAATAATAGCCAGCAGAACCTGTGCAGTACATATATTCGAAGTGGCTTTTTCTCGTCTAATATGTTGTTCTCTAGTTTGTAGCGTCAACCGATAAGCTTGATTTCCTCTTCTGTCTTGAGAAACTCCCACAATTCTTCCCGGTATATCTCTTTTAAATTCTTCTGAGGTGGACATAAAGGCAGCATGTGGTCCCCCAAATCCAAGAGGAACACCAAATCGCTGACTGTTTCCAACAGCTATATCTGCTCCTAAGGCTCCAGGAGATTCAAACAACTGAAGACACATTAGGTCAGCTGCAAAAACCACTTTACACGATTCATGATGAGCCCTTTCTACAATAGACCTATAAATACTTTCTTTTTCAATTATACCATATCGGTCAGGATATTGCACTAAACATCCAAATGCATCTTTTAAATCAAACTCTTGGAAGGGGGCTACTACAGTTTCAATTCCAAGGGGTTCTGCGCGAGAAGTTATCACATCTATAGTTTGTTGAAAGCATGCCTTATCTATGAAAAACTTATTTTTGGAAGACCTATTTATTCTATAAAGCATCAACATTGCTTCACTTGCTGCTGTTCCTTCATCTAACAAAGAAGCATTTGCAATGGGAAGACCGGTGATTTCTGATATCATTGTTTGATAATTGAGCAAAGCCTCTAATCTGCCTTGAGATATTTCAGGTTGATATGGGGTGTATTGGGTATACCAGCCAGGATTTTCTAGTATATTTCTCAAAATTACATTAGGTAGGATGGTATCATAATATCCCTGACCAATCAAGGAGCGAAAGGTTAAATTTTTAGAACCAAGTTTCTTTACATGTTTAAGAATTTCATCCTCTGAAAATCTTTTATTGCCAAAGGCATTATCATCAATATCGATTATATTTTCTGGTACTAGTTTTTCTAAGAGATCTTCTAATGATTGATAACCAAGAAATTGAAGCATTTCTTTGATTTCATTTTCTGATGGGCCTATATGTTGATTGACAAAAGATGACACTGACTAGCTTCCTCTATTTAAGTACCCCCGGAAGGACTCGAACCTACAACCAAGGGCTTAAAAGGCCCCTGCTCTACCATTGAGCTACGGAGGCAAAATGCCTGGTAATTTAATGTTTAACCAAGTTATTGAAAAGAGATTATCAATATATTAATTCAGGAATTAGTTGAACAAAATAATTTAATAGTATATTTTCTCACGATTAAGCTAGATATTTTAAAATTGGGGGCGACCGGTTTCGACATTTTAGAAAGAAATTTCAAATGGCATGTAGAGCTTAGTACCTCTCTAAACTTCTTTCACATATTAAGTGCCAATAATGGCCAAATGGCTTTTGCTTAAAATAGTTTAAAAGCCCATCCTTTAAATATGTTCTCATTGTGTTTAAAAGGGTGTCATAAAAATGAGATAGCTTAATTAATATCTTCGATTTATTAAGTGAAAAAAAGAAGATAGCCCTAACAAAGCTTGTTCTTGAGCTTTTTTAAAGGCGAAAACTTAATCAAGTAACTAAACATGTAGAGGTTTGTTATTTCTCTTTTATGGACGGGAGTTCGAATCTCCCCGCCTCCACTAGATCTACATTCTTTCTGGACAAGAAATACCCAATATTGACAACCCAATTTTTAAAATTATTTGAGCGGCCCTACAAAGATCTTTTCTATCTGTTGAAGTTTTGATATCCGCCGGATTAATTACTTTTTGATTTCCATAGAACTTGTGATACGCCGCGGCCACCTCTTCAAGATATGTTGCTAACCTTCGCGGCTCTAAAGAGGAAACAATATCATTCATTGTATCTGGAAAGTCGGATAAGATTTTTAATAAGTTTAATTCGTCCTGACTTTTTAAATTTTCATAGTTGGTATCAACTTTATTATCGCCCATTTCTTGGCTATATCTTTTAAGAAGATTGGAAATTCTTGCGTGCGCATATTGAAGATAGTATGCTGGATTTTTTTCCGAATCGTCTTTTGCTAAATCTAAATCAAAATCAAGATGAGAATTCGCTCCTCGCATTATAAAGAAATATCGAATAATATCAGGGCTTAAATCATCAACAAGTTCATCAAGCGTTACAAAGTTTGCTTTTCGGGTAGACATTTTGACTATTTCTCCACCTTTTTTAAGTGTTACAAATTGATGGATAATCACTTTAATATGATCAGTTTTTTTGTTTAAACATTCGAGTCCAAGTATAACATCTGGATATGTATCAATGTGATCTGCGCCGAAAACATCAACTATTAAATCGAAACCGCGATCTACTTTGTCAGCGTGATAAGCTATATCTGGTAGGCGATAGGTTGGCTCCCCAGTGCTTTTGACCAATACTTTATCTTCTTCTTTACCATAGTGCGATGTTTTAAACCAAACGGCTCCATCTTTCACATAGGATAAGTTGTTTTTGGCAAAGAATTCTAAAATTTTATCAATGGAGCCGTTACTATAAAATTCGCCCTCTTTTGAGAAAACATCAAATTTGACTCCAATCCTATTAAGAGTATTTTGGATGTCAGTAAAGATTTCATTTTCGGTAAATTCACGAAATATCTTATCCTCAGGTTTTAGGCTAGCACCCTTCAAGTCAAGAATCTTCTGAGCTATTTTATCTATATAAGACCCAACATATCCATTTTCAGGAAAAGGAACATTTTTACCACAAAGGGCAGCATACTTAGCGTAACAGGATTCTGCTAAAACGCGCATTTGTTTCCCTGCGTCGTTGTAGTAATACTCCCTGGTAACTCTATATCCATCCCACGTTAAAATATTGGAAATTATATCACCTAGAATTGCCTGCCTTCCGTGACCAACTGTTAAAGGACCCGTTGGATTTGAACTGACAAATTCAACATTTGCTTTTTTGTTGTGAGTTCTTTTTTTCCCAAAATTTTCACCTTCTTTAAGAATTTTCTTTAAAACCGTATAGTAATATTGATCAGAGATATGAAAATTTATAAACCCAGGAGCCGAAGCGCTCAACTTAAAAATCTCAGAAACGCCCGCACTTTCTTTTACGATATTCTCAGCTATTTCAATAGGAGACTTTTTTAAATGTTTAGCAAGCTTCAGTGCAAGGTTTGAAGAAAATTCACCGAAATCTTTATTGGTATTTTGGTTAACCGTCCAATCATCAAAATCTAATTTTTTTTCAATTAAATAATTTGCGATAAAGGTATTGATGTGGTTTTGTATCATTCTATTTCACCACCTTAGCATCAAACCAAATTCTTTCAAGATCGTAGTAAGAACGTGTTTCGTCTAAAAATAAATGTACCACAACATCAATATAATCAAGAATAATCCAATTGGCATTTTCATATCCTTCTTTTTTCCAGGGGGTTTCTTTAATTTTTTCACTAATGTTATCTGCAATCGCTTTCAGTTGGATAGGATTAGTGGCTGAGCAAATAACAAAATAATCAGCAATCGATGTGATATTAGAAACATCTAACATTTTTATGTTTTCAGCCTTTTTTTCTTGTGCTAAAGAATATATTTCTTTTAGAAGTAATTTTGATTCTGACATTAATAGAAATTAAGAAAATCTTGGTAGTCTTTACCAACGATTATAATAATAGATTCATTTTGCATTGGTACTGTTGATGGGTAAATATTTTCTTCTCCTATGTTTTCAGAAATAAGCGTAATAAAGTTTTCAATATTTGAACCAGAGCTCGCATTATAAACTACATTAGTGCTTGCGTAATTAAAGTTGTCAGCATTGTCTGTTTGATAAATTTCTACTCCGTATTCTTTTTTTATTTTTTCTGCCACAAGATTTGCAGCACCAGGAACCCCGCATCCATTTAAAATGCTAATTTTTAAAGGTTCCAACTGACTGTTTTCTAAAAAAGAAAAAGGACTTTCTGTTTTTTCTTTTTCTATTGTATTGGTTTTTTGTTGAGCGTTATGCCCAAAAAAAAGGGAAGAAATTAAAAAAGCGTTCAGAATAATAAGAAAAAAAATAATCATATTGTAAGCTTTATTCATCTTGGAAGCCCTTCATTTTTTTTAGCTGAGCAAGAGTGTTAATGCCCAATATTTCATTGCTGTCATTAGTTGTCATTATACCAATTTTAAGATTGTTTTTTGCAACTCCAACAATATCTGTCAAGTAGTATTCTTTCGACATGTTTTTGTTTTGAATTTTTTTGAGATAATCAAAAATTATTGGTGTTTCGAAAAGATAGAACCCAGTATTTATTTCTTTAATTTGTTTTTGTTGATCGTTACAGTCTTTTTCCTCAATAATTTCCACTATTTTACCCGTTGAATTTCTGACAATTCGACCGTAACCAAGAGGATTGTCAATGATAGCACTTAATATAGTTATGTCGTTTTTTTCTGAAGCGTGTTTTTGAATAAGAGCCAATAACGTTTCTTTTGAAATATTAGGAACATCACCATAAAGGACTAACAGACTACCAACATCTTCTTTTAATATTTTTTGACATTGTATGACAGCATGTCCCGTTCCGAGTTGATGTTCTTGGGTAACATAGTCCAAGCTTCGATTTTTAGTGTGAAAAACAACATCTTCTTTTTTATAGCCAACAACTAAAATAATTTTTTGTGGATTTAAATTCTTGCTTGTATCAATTACATAATCAATTAAAGCACGACTACCTAGCCTTTGTAGAACCTTGGGAATGTGCGAATGCATTCGGGAGCCTTTACCTGCTGCTAATATTGTTATAAATAAATTATTTTTCATCAATTGTTAAATTTAAAGACGGTACGCTTCTTTTTTTAATTATTCCTCCCCCCAAACAAAATCCTTCTTCAGAATAGAAAACTATTGACTGACCAAGCGTTATTGCGCGACAAGGTTTGCTAAAATAAACATTTACTGTGTCGTTATTAATTATTCTAATTGTGCAGGATAAGCTTTTTTCACGATAACGCACTTTTGCAAAGAGGTTTTGATTATTTTGAGGGGCAACACTGATCCAATTGATTTTTTCTATTTGAGCACAATCACTATATAGGGCATCATTATCTTTTCCTTGAGCAACTAAAACTTCATTTGTTTGAATATTTTTATGAACAACATACCAGGGCTTATCTGCGGGACCTTTTGTGGCGCCTATTCCGAGCCCCTTTCTTTGTCCAATCGTAAAAAACATATGGCCGTTATGTCTTCCAACCCTTTTCCCATTTAAATCAATGATATTTCCCCTTTTAAGCTCAATAAATTGTCCGACAAAATTGTTGTATTTTCTCTCTCCGATAAAACATATCCCAGTGCTATCTTTTTTGTTACTATTAATCAAACCATTTTTTTCGGCAACTTTTCTAACCTCCTTTTTGCTATACTCACCAAGTGGAAAAATAACTTTTTTGAGGTCAGACTGAGAAATTTGATAAAGAAAATATGTTTGATCTTTTTGTTTATCTTTAGGAACAGTTAGTTGGTAAGTACCATTTTTGTTTTCAATTTTTTGAGCATAGTGCCCTGTAGCGATAAACTGTGCACCAATTTTTTCTGCACGTTGTTTAAGCACATCAAATTTAATTTCACGATTACATAAAATATCCGGATTGGGGGTGTATCCTTTGTTATGGTCTTTAAGAAATTGAGCAAATACTCTGTCTTTATATTCTCGAACATAGTCTATTTTTGTTAAAGGTATTTTTAGTTGATTTGCAACCGATAATGCATCAACAAAATCATCTTCTGCAGAGCAAATAGCGTCTTTATCATCCCAATTTTGCATAAATACGCCATGAACTTCATAATTATTTTTTTGTAGCAATATAGCTGCTGTCGAACTATCTACTCCACCACTCATTCCTAAGACAACTTTTATTTTTTTCATTTTTATCTTTTGAATCTTAATCATATTTTTATACACATCAAACTGATGTGATTATTAATGAAAAAAAAATTGCCCCCTAATCTTATTTATGGATCAATAAGCATTGATCAGATAATTAATATTTATGGTACCTTTAATGACGTTTTGGGAGGTTCAGCGGCATATGCCCTGTATGCCACCAAGCAAAAATCTTCAAACATTGTCGGAGCCGTAGGAACTGATTTTACAGAATCACACTTTCAAGATCTAAAAAACCAATCTTTTCATATGGACAATATTTCGGTGATTGAGGGTGATACTTTTTGCTGGGGGGGAAAATATGCTAGTGACTTTTCTTATAGAGAGACAAACTATGTAAGGCCTGGAATTACTGATGAATATTTACCTAAAATTAGCGAGTCAGATCAGCACCCAAAATTTTTGTTACTGGGTAACTGTAGTCCACATTTACAATTTGATTTACTAAGTCAAATAAAATCAGAACCATTTATTATTTTAGATACTTTTAAGCTATATATTGAAACTACAAATCAAGATTTAAAAAAAGTCATTCCTCATGCAGATATTTTAAGTATTAATTTTAATGAGGCTAAAGCCTTGTCGGGTATGACTCAAGGAAATCTGACGGAGATGGGAAAGGCTATTTTAGACCTAGGATGTAAGTCTTTAATAATTAAACAAGCTGAAAAAGGAGCCTTTTATATTTCGGAGAAGGAATCTTTTTCTATACCATCATATCCCATCAAAAAACTTGTTGACCCAACAGGAGCAGGAGATTCATTTGCTGGAGGAATGCTTGATGCCCTTTCTCAAGACAAATCACTTATTGAATCTATGTGTTGGGGTTCTACAATAGCATCTTTTTGTATTGAAAGTGTAGGGATTGAAGGGTTAAAAAACCTCGATGAGGAAAAAATTAAAGAAAGAATGGTTTTTTTTGAAGACCTATTAGCTTGATAAATCATATTAATAGAACTAACTTGACACAAAACATGGAGATATCAATGAAATTTTTGAAACCAATATTTTTTTTCACACTCTTTACCGCTGTTGTTTTGGCTGGACCAGATCTTGAGTCTGCAAAAATTCGTATTAAAGATAAAGACTGGAAGGAAGCGGAAAGATACCTTTTACTTGCAATTAATCATCCTAAAGATAAATGGGAAGCAGCCTTCCATTTGGGTGATAAAATCTATGTTAGAACCGAAGAGTGGTCTAAGGTTAGAGAATATATGAATATCGCCTTAACAGCAGATTCGAAGCTTAAGATTAGGCCAACTGCAAATGATAGGAAAATTCCAATTGAACAAGCAGTTAATGCATCTTTAGCCAAAAGCTATAATTTGATTTACTACAAGGCAACTGGTTATTTAAAGCTTTTGTCCGCTGCCCAGTCTGAAGAACAAAAAAATATGTTTTTAGAGCAAGCAATTGCTACATCAAGCAAAGCTGTTGAACTGGACCCTAACCAACCTGGCGCATATGCACTGTTAGCATTGTATTCTTCAGTTCAGGGGCAAAAAGATGAAACCAAAAAATACCTAGACTTAGCACTTGGGCTTCCAGACTTAACAGATGAAACTGTACTAGCTTTACTAGTTAGCGCTGGTCAATCCATGGTAAGACTATCAGAATTTGATATTGCTCTGGATTATTACAATCGAGCACTTGAGATTGATGCCAATGAACCAAGCGTTTTAAAAAATGTTGGAGCACTATATTTGGCTAAAGAAGATTTTGATAGCGCATTAAGCAATCTGAATCAAGCGATTGAAGTAACAGAAGATGAAAAAGAGTTGGTAGACTTATATTTTAACCGTGGTTTGGTTTACTTAAAGATGGAAAAATTTGATGAAGCTGAATTCAATTTTGAAGAAGCCTATTATTTGGCACCTGAAGATGAAGAAGCCTTGCTTGGTTTGGCAAGAGCACTGGAGGAAGCAGAAAGGTGGAGAAAGTCTAGAAACTATTATATGGAATTGATTGACAAAGATCCAAACAACTCTGCCTATTACTATGGAGTTTATAGAACATATTTTGGTGAAGGCAGACTGGCTGACGCCCAAGAATATCTTAACAAAGCAAACGCGTTAAGATAAAAGCTTTAAACTAGTACAACGAATATCCAGAATTTGCTTCATAAAAAAGCTTAATAGATTCTAAGATAATATACCCTAACGCCCTGTAGCTGTTAGCGCTATCTCTATGACCTTCAAATGGTGAAGAAATTTCTATAGAATTAATTTTCCCACCATTATGACTACCGTATCTTTCAACAATATATCCACCTGAGTTGTAGGGATTATCTCCTGGAGACGGAGTGCTTTCATTGGGAACAACATCAAAAGAATATGTTACATAATCGCTGGTATAAGAGGTGTCTTTTAGTTTATTGCCTATACTAGTTACCCCTCTGATTATATCAGAAAATGCATTAGAACTGTAAGAAGAAATTTGTGCAATACTTGAAGCAGAGCTTAGGCTATTCAGTTCGCTATCAGAAAGATTTAGTTGGTCTCCTGATAGCAAAAATCCTAATTCAATTCTTTGAATATCATGATCATGACCAATTAAATTGATTAAAACAGCCGAATCGTAGTGTTTTTCAATGGAATCAACAGCCGTCTGAACAAATTTGTGAAAGGTATTATATGCTTGAGTCGCATAAGCATTTCCTTGCGCTCCACCTGTTAAGTCTAAGTCTGGATCCATTTTTGATCGATGTAAATTATTCACTATCAGATGTGGAAATTTTCCCCCTGAAAATCCATTCAAAAAGTACGCAAGTTGTTCTGCAGCTTTTCTAGTATTAGTGGCTCGATCAATATTTCCGTTTCGGTCTGGAATAGTTGTTGGCTCAGTGGAGCCATCGTGAGGAACTACAATAATAAACGGCGTATTACCATATCTGAACTCAACATTATTTTGAGTATCAGAATAGATTTCTCCAGCGGTGTACTTTACAGTTGGAGTAGTTGATTCTGGTTGTGTAATTCGATTGCTCTCACTACACCCGAGAAATAGAAAAAATAATAAAATATATAATTTAATATATTGAACCTTCATTTCCGTTGTGCCTTCCGCGCTTATCTGCTCCAGCGATAAAACGCTTATTTAATTTTTGAACACCATGCACTCTTGCAAGTCCATAGATTCCTTTTTCAGCCTCTCCTTCATGATTAAAAATATGACCCATAGATTCAAGTTCATTAATTATATCGCTAGATAGAGCTGTGTTTTCATAGCGAAGTATATCGGGAAGCCACTGAGAATGAATTCTTGGATAATCTATTGCTTCATCAATTGTAAGGCCATGATCTATTACGCTAGATATCACTTGAAGCACTGCCGTAATTATTCTTGACCCACCAGCTGCCCCTAAACTTAAAATAGCATTTGAATCTTTATCTAAAACAATAGTTGGTGTCATTGAGCTTAAGGGTCTTTTATGAGGCTCTATTGCATTAGCACCGTTATCACCAACTAAACCAAAAGCATTGGGGACTCTGGGGATACCCGGCTTAGCTGTAAAATCATCCATTTCATTGTTTAATAAAAAACCCGCTCCATCAACAATTTTTCTATTGCCATAACTAAAATTAATGGTTGTAGTGATTGCTACTGTATTACCCCATTGATCTATAGCAGAATAGTGGGTTGTTTCCATGCTTTCATGGGTTGATATTCCAGCCGCAATATCCTTGCTTTTATTTGCTTTCTCGCTTTTTATTAGCTTAGTTCTGTCAAATGCATACTGTTTTGAGACAAGCATTTCTATAGGATTGTCCCAAAAGTCAGGATCTCCTAGGTGCATAGCGCGATCTGCATATGCCAATCTTTCAACTTCTGTAAATAAGTGCGCATAGCGCGCAGAGTTTCTTCCAATAGAAGAAATATCATAATTTTCAAGCATATTGAGCATTTGAATAAGCAAGGCTCCACCTGAGCTTGGAGGTGACATAGAAATAATTTTAAAACCTCTATAATTACCAATAACCGGCTCTCTATAAACTGCCTTGTAGTTTTCAAGATCTTCTTTTGAAACTAATCCACCGTTTTTAATCATCTCAATTTCGATTAAATCTGCGATTTCACCTTTATAAAACCCATCCTTTCCTTTTTGGGAAATAAGAGATAAGGTTTTTGCTAAATCGTTTTGAATTAAAATATCTCCAGGTTTCCACTCATCAAAATTTCTCATTCGATTTTGAAATTCTTCCAAATCAATTTCCCCATTTAAAAATTGACTATGGACAAGTTTGATTTGTGGGTTTTCATTTTTGACAAAGACCTTTGCGGAGCCCTCATCTTCAATGAAGCCATCTTTGTTATAGTCTAGCCCCCAAGCAGTAAATTCGCTAATTGGAAAGCCAGCAGAGGCATATTTTATAGCAGGCTCAAGAAGTTCTTCAAGAGTAAACTTTCCAGAACCATAGTCTTGATAAATTTGAATTAATCCTGCAACAGTTCCAGGAACCCCGCTTGATAAATGTGATTTTTGTGCTTTGTTTTTATCGTATTCATTATCCGTTAGAAACATAGTTTCATAGGCAGCGCTCGGGGCTTTTTCTCGAAAGTCCAAACTGATTTCATCGCCCCCAGAGGTATGTGCTACCATAAATCCACCTCCGCCCAAATTGCCATTAGCAGGAGAAGTAACGGCCAAAGCAAAACCCGTTGCTACAATCGCATCAAAAGCATTTCCTCCTTTTTTGAGAACAGAAATTCCTACATCAGAAGCTAGCTTCGAAGTGGAAGAAACAGCGCCAGAATTTGAACTTAAATTAGGAGAAGTCGAACAAGCGAAAAAGAATACGACCGCATAAATAGATAATATTTTTTTCATAGTTAATGAAGATAATAAAAAGCCCCTAAAAAGAATAGGGGCTTTTTATATTTTATGTAATTTCTTTGATTAGAAAGAAATATCTAAACGTGAGTATAGATATCTTCCAAAGAAACCAAAAGGACTATATCCTGAATGCTGGAAAATTCCATTAAAGCTTTGACTTTTATTGGTTTTGTCCGGATATACGTCAAATAAATTATTCGCTCCAAGAGCCAATCTTGCCTGGCTACTTACTTGGAATGAATACTCCATATCTGTTGTCCATTTTGCACTCAGAATTTGTTTGCTGTCAGGAATAGTTACTTCACCCCAACGATTCATTTTTACCATCAAAGTTGAAGATGGTTTTTGAACAGTTGCAGATAACTGAACGTTATCTCTTGGTGCAGAACTTTCAAAACGTGTGATATTAGTACTTCCTAGCAAGCTTTGGCTTGTGTAAGCAGAAAGGGCAGCAGGGGTAGTTAAATCATCTTTATTTGTTACCTCTGTATCATTAAAGTTTAATGCCGCTTTCAACAATAAACTTCCACCTTTAGCTAAATCTTGCTTCATGGTAGCAACAACATCTAATCCATTAGTTTCAGTATTAATACCATTAAAGAAGTATCTTCCACCAGCAGCTGGAATGCCTCTTTCGTTGAAAAAAGCCACCATTCCGGAGCCGGTAAAGTTTTCACTCATGCTGATTCGATCTTCAACTATAATGTTATATGCATCAATAGCAAGGCTAAACACATCATCATTATAGGTAAAACCCATAGATCTGTTCACAGAAGTTTCTGGCTCTAGGTCTTTAGCTCCTAAAGCACGAGCAGCTTCTGTGTCAACAGGGAAGGTACCAATTTCAAATGGCACTCCATTAATAAAGTTAGTTGCAATAGATGAGAAATAAGCTTCTTGAAGAGCTGGAGCTCTAAACCCAGTACTATATGAAGCTCTAGCTGCTAAACCATCCTGAAGTTCATATCTCATAGCAACTTTACCGTTAGTTGTTGATCCAAAATCACTATAAGTTTCAGTTCTTAGAGCAACGCTCATAAGAAGATTTTCTCTTACATCTGCTTCAGCATCAACATAAAAACTGTAAGCTTCTCTATCACGATCGGTTTCATTATTTGGTGCAAGACCAGGAAGACATTGACAACCTACTGCAGCAGAAGCGCCAGCGTTTGGACCATCTAATACGTCATATCCAAAGTCAGCATAACCAGCCTCTTCTCCAGCCTCAATAGTGTAATTTTCCATTCTTGCTTCAACACCCATTGCAAGATTAATAGGTCCATCAATATTGAAAGGCTCTGGCCAGTCACTACCATCTAATTGAGTAGTTATATCTAAATTAAAGGTAGTTTGGCTATAGCCAAGGTTTCCTAAGTCGAATTCTGACTGTTGATATTCAGAAACACCTGCAGTTGCATTATGACTGTTTTCCATTCCCCATGCAAAGTCATTGCTACCAGTAGTTACACTGATATCATATGCATAGTCGCCATTTAATCCTTTTAGACCAATTGCCATAGATTTATCAGACAGGGTAGGACTTATTAGAGGTAGAAATCCATCTGGATACCAAGCTCTTAGAGTACGATTATCATTGGCTCTACGATAATAACATCCACTTTGTCCGTCGCGGGTGTTGTAGCCACCAAACGTGTAAAGTGTTCCTCTCTCAAGAGGGAAACTACCATTCCACATTAGGCTAACTTGTTCAAATTCTCCCGCACCGATACGATGGTTTTCTCTGTCAAAAGCAGCTTCTTTTGCAGCATATTCTGCTCCAGAAAAATACTGACGTCGTGGGTCTAGTCCTGCACGATTAGTGCGTCCACCATCACGAATTTGGCCGCTTAAATAGAGGTTACCACCCATAAGGTTTAGGCCTGATCCTCCGTGTAAAATTAAATTTTTACCGTCATTTTTAAGTACAGTTTCAACACCTGATCGAGCCCATCCTCTTCCAGGGGTGTAAGGCAAATATCCATTACCTTCATGCTCAGAATCTAGGTCCCAACCAAAGGTAGAAGCGTCTTGTCCAGGAAGCATACCTTCACCAGCATTATAACCTCTCTCAAAATAAGAAAGATGTTGACCATAGGTTACGCTCAAATCTGTACCACCAGACTCTTTTAAAATAATATTAATTACACCAGCAACTGCATCAGAACCATACAACGCAGAAGCACCATCTCTAAGCACTTCAATTTTTTCGATTGCACTTGCAGGTATTGCATTTAAATCAACTTGAGTTGATCCACGTCCAACTGAACCATTAACATGAACTAAAGCTCCTTGGTGACGTCTTTTACCATTAACCAAAACAAGAGTTTGGTTTGGGGACATTCCACGAAGTGTCGCAGGTCTCATGTGGTCAGAACCATCAGTAATGTATCCTCTTGGAGCATTATATGATGGGACGAGAGACTGAAGAAGTTCATTAGTTTCAGTAAAACCTGCCGCACGAATTTCAAGCTCTGTAATTACCTCAACTGGGACGGCCTGTTCATTAATGTTTCTAGCAAATCTAGAACCAAGAACAGAAACAGAATTTCCAGATAAAGCACTTGAAGAGAGGGCAAAGTTTGCTGTAGTTGATCCTCCACCAATAGTCACTGAAGAGCTCACTGATTCATATCCAATATAGGATACATTAACAGTGTAAGAACCGTCTTTTAGGTTATCAATAGAGTATGAACCATCCTCATTAGTTGCAGCACCGGTAGATGAACCTTGAATTGAAACATTCGCACCATAAAGCGCATTTCCAGAGCCGTCAGTAACGGTTCCAGACAATGAACCTTGAGCAAACATCAATCCAGTCATTAAAGCCAATGCTAACATTGAATATAGCTTTCTCATTTTATTTCCTTGTATTAATTAGTATGTACATATTAATTATTTATGTTAAAAAATAGCTAAAATTTTAACAATTTTTTTAACTTAGTTCTAAAGGCTATTGAATGTCAATAGTTTAAGATTATATGAATTAGAGGCTTGAAAGAGTTATCTTCGGCTTCGAAGCTTCATAAGAAGATTTAAAATTTCTATATAAAGCCAAATTAAGGTGACCATTAAGCCAAAAGTTGCATACCACTCCATATATTTTGGAGCTCCACTTTCTGCGCCATTTTCAATAAAATCAAAATCAAGCACAAGATTCATTGATGCAATTCCAACGACAAAAACAGAAAAAAGTATTCCTACAAGACCGTTGCCAAAAAGAGAGCCAAAAAGCTCAACCCCAAACAGCCCTAAAATCATATTGAAGAAATAGATAAAGAAAACTCCAAGAGTAGCTGAAAATACACCCAATCTAAAATTTTCAGTTGCAGCAATCAGTCGAGACTTATATAAAAACAATAAAGCGGCCAAAATTCCAAAGGTGATAGCGATTGCTTGGTTTGCTATTCCAGGATAGAGACTATTTGCCATTGCTGAAATACCACCCAAAACAATTCCTTCAGCTAAGCAATAAATTGGAACGGTGACAGGAGCTGCTTTTTTATTAAAAATAGTAATCAACAATAGAATAAATGTTAAAATGGTAACAGGCCAAAACAATGACAAGGCTATTTCGGGGTTGTTCCATGAATATATCGCTGTTGTCATCAACAAAATTAAACCCAATGCAGTTTTGTTTACTGTTCCATCAATAGTCATAGATGCTTCACCTGCCATTCTTTGAACGCGAAAAGTGTTTTTGTTTAATGTAGGGTTTGCAGATCTCATTTATTCTCCTCTAATTTTTTTTGTCCTTAATAAATTCTAAAATTTTATCTATCGAAACTCGATGTTGTTGCATTGTGTCTCTATCTCTAATCGTAACTGAATTATTTTCTAGCGATTCATGATCAACTGTAATTCCAAATGGAGTTCCGGCCTCATCTTGGCGATAGTATCGTTTTCCAATAGAACCCTGCTCATCATAAATACACTTATACTCTTTAGATAAGATATCAAAAACTTCGTGAGACTTTTCTGGTAGCCCGTCTTTTTTTAACAAAGGACATATTACGAGTTTGTTGGGCGCCAAATCGAAAGGTAGCTTTAAAACCACTCGATTATTATCTGTGTCTTCATGATAAGCCTCGCATAAAACCATTAAAAATAATCTGTTAAGCCCCGTCGAAGTTTCAATGATATAGGGGTGATACTTTTCGTTTTCAGTGGGGTCGAAGTATGTCATATTTTTCCCAGAAAATTTTTCATGTTGTTTTAGGTCAAAATCAGTTCGATTATGAATTCCTTCAATCTCGCCCCATCCGAAAGGAAAATTATATTCAATATCAAAAGCCGCTTTTGCATAGTGAGCTAAATTATCATCTGAGTGTTCATGAAACCTCAAGTTTTTATCAGCAATTCTTAATTTATTACTAAAAAAATCCATTCTTTCTTTTTTCCAAAAGTCCATTGCCTCATTGTCCTCAGAGGGTCTAACAAAATATTGCATTTCCATTTGTTCAAACTCTCTAGTTCTAAAAATAAAGTTTCTAGCAATGATTTCATTTCTGAAAGCTTTACCAATTTGTGCAATGCCGAAGGGAACTTTGAGTCGCATTGAATTTTGGACTAGTAAATAGTTGATATATATACCTTGAGCAGTTTCGGGCCTTAAGTAAATACTTTTTCCAGTTTTTTCTGATGGTCCAGAGTTCGTTTGAAACATTAAATTAAATTGAGTTACTTCAGTCCAGTTCCCTACGTTTCCAGAAAAAGGATCAATAACACCCGCCTCTGTTAAAGCCGAATTCCACTTGTTAGAATTTTTAAGAAGTAATTGACTAATGGTATCCAGCGTATCGTTATCATTATTATTTTTAATAGAAAGCATCTCGCAAAGACTGTCAATCACTTTCGTTTTCTGTTGAGAAAGAAGATCATCCACTCTATATCGTTTTTTACTATCTTTGTTGTCAGTTAGCGGATCATTAAAATTTGCAATGTGCCCACTTGCCTCCCAAACATCAGGATGTACCATAATAGAACTATCTAATCCGACAATATTGGGGTGTAGATGGGTCATTGAATTCCACCATATTTCAGAAATCGATTTTTTAAGGTCAACCCCCAAAGGACCATAATCATAAGAAGCTTTTAAACCCCCATATATTTCTGAATTGGGGAAAACAAATCCTTTACGCTTGCAAAGAGCTACAATTTTATCTAAATGTTTTTTGCTCATTTTAATTAACTACATAGAGTTTAAGAAAAAAAATATTTATAGATGAAAAATATTCCCAACAAACCAAAGAATATCGGGGCCAGCCACAGCATGTTGTCGAAACCCTCTTTAGGAGGATTAGATAAGATATTTTTCCCATATTTTTTAACAAAAAAATCTTTTATTTCATCGTTACTTTTTCCATCAACTATCATTTTTTTTATTTCTTCCTTCATTTCAAGAGCCGGTCCTGATTGTGATTGCTCCAGAGTAAGTCCATCACATACTGGGCACATTAATTCTCTATTCAGGGTGTATAGTCTTGACTCGACTGATGACTGATTTCCTAAAAGAAACAATAAAAGTAGAAAATAAGAGAACTTGAAAATATTATTCATCAAATAAAGCAATGCCTTCTTCCAGAGAAAAAGAGTCAATATCTTTCCCTTTTAAAGAAATGTTTCTTTTTCCATCTGTGATATATGGTCCATATCTACCGGATTTAATTATTAGCTCATTACCAGTGTCGGGGTGTTTTCCGATAGAGGTAGGTTCATACGTTTTATTGCCTTCACTAATCAATTGTATTGCTTCAGAAAGGCTTAATGAAAGAGGGTTCTCATTATTTTTAATTGATATATTTTTTTTACCGTACTTTAAATAAGGTCCATATGGACCAAAGTACAACATAATATTTTCTTTGAATTCTGGGTGTAAGCCAAGAAGCTTTGGAAGCCCTATGAGTTCTTTTGCCAACTCTTCAGTCATTAAAATATCCCTATACATTTTTGGTATTGACTGTCTTTTTTTCTCGTTGCCTGTTTCTAAGTATGGTCCATATTTGCCAGATTTAAGTAGAATTTTTTCCCCACTATCTGTAGTTCCCACTATATTATCTTCGAGTGTCATATCTTTTATTTTATCGATTTCTTCTTCAGAAAGGTCTCCAAACATTAATTCATTTGGTATAGTAATATTACCATCAGCTTCTTCGATGTAGGGACCATATTTGCCTATTCTAATCAAATGACCAGAACTGGAATTTACCGAACATGCTTTTATAATGTCTATTTCACGGTCAAGCAAATTTGCAACACCACTAAAGTTTTTAGTTCCAAAATAAAAATTATTCAAAGCTTCCAAATAAGAATCTTCAGATCGAGAAATAGAATCAAGCCTTTCTTCCATTCCAGCAGTAAAAGCTTCATTAAATAAGTCGGAGTAATGATTTTCAAGCAGTTGGCTAACTGCAATACCTAAGTAAGTGGGAATAATGGCCTTATTTTTATTAATTGCATAATCTCTATTATATAGTTTGTCAATAATTGAAGAATATGTGGAGGGTCTACCAATGCCCCTTGATTCCATTTCCTTTACTAGCATAGCCTCAGAAAACCTTCTAGGCGGAGTAGTAAATTTTTCAATCGACTCACTTTTCATTAGATCTAATTCTTGCTGGAGAGCTAAGTTTGGAAGAAATGCATCTGATTTATCAAACCCTCTTTGAGTATATAAATTATAAGCCCTGGTGTAACCTTCAAAAACAGTTACATTTCCAGCTGAAGCAAATTTTAAATCCCCCTTACTAATTATTACATTGGTTCTTTCATATCTAGCAGATTTCATTTGAGACGCAAGGGTTCTTGACAGAATAAGACCATATAACTTTTCTTGGCTGGGTTCAAGATTAAGAGCTTGAGGTGCATTAAAAGTACTCCCCGCTGGTCTAATTGCCTCATGTGCTTCTTGTGCATTAGCTATTTTATTTGCATAGGACAATGGATTTTGCGATAAATAGTCATCTCCAATTTCTTTTAAAATAAATTCGCGAGCAGCATTTAACCCTTCATTAGATAAGCTTGTAGAGTCTGTTCGCATATATGTTATAAATCCCTGTTCATAAAGTTTCTGAGCTACAGACATAGTTTTCTTAGGTGAAAAGCCAAGCCTCCTGGAACTTTCTTGTTGCAGGGTGCTTGTCGTAAACGGTGGCGGGGAAGAGCTTTTGGTGGGTTTAGTTTCTAAGGTATCAACTATCCAATGAGTATCCTTGCTCTCAATTTGTGATAGAATTTTTTTTGATTCTTCTTCACCGATAACCATTAAATCTGATTTGTTTAGTTTATTGCTATACTTATCAAAATCTTCGCCAGTTGCTACATTCTGACTATTAACTGATATAAGCTTTGATAAAAACTCATCTTTTTCTCCATTGGGTAAAAGAGATACAGTGATTTCATGGTATCTATTTTTAACAAATCGATTTCGATCCTTTTCTTTATCTACTAATAATTTTAATGCTACAGACTGAACTCTCCCTGCAGATAGTCCAGATCCCTTTACATTTCTAAGGGTTTTCCAAAGAACGGGAGAGAAAGTAAACCCAACAATTCTGTCAATAGCTCTTCGTGCTCTTTGAGCATCCACAAGACTTAAATTGATTGTTCTAGGGTTTTCAATAGCCTTCATAACAGCAGATTTAGTAATCTCGTTAAAATCAATTCTTTCAGAACTCTCTTTAATGCTTGATGCAATATCAAACGCAATTGCTTCACCTTCTCTATCTGGGTCAGTAGCAATAAGAATTCGATCAGCCTTTTTTGCTTCTTTTCGAAGTTCTTGTAAGAATTTATTCTTTCCTTTAATCGTCTCAAATTTCATAGCAAAATCATTATCAATATCAATTGATAGATCATTTTTAGCCAAATCTTTAAAATGTCCAACGCTAGCAATTACTGAAGCGTTTGGAACAAATTTTTGGATGGTTTTGGTCTTTGAAGGAGACTCAACAATAATTAGAAGTTTTTGGTTACTATCCATGGGAAATCAAGTTAAGTAAGTTATCTTATGATTGTCAAAAATTTATATTTATAATATAAATTATTGAATTAACTGTTTAATAAATCTTTTAAATAAGAACCTTTCTTGAAGCTCGTTTCTTTTTTGCTTTCATGATTAAAGATTGTTCTAGACTCTAAATCTAAGAATATAGAAAACCCAAGTTTTTGACTTTTTTTGAACTTGTTTTTGATGCTTTTGTCAGAAGTGTCGATGAAAAACGGTTGATTCATTTCAACCAGTTCTTTTATAAAAGACAAGTCGTTATTTCCTAAGTGAAGGCCAACATATATTTTTTCTTTATTTGAATTAACAGCATTAAGCTTAGAAGCTAAAAGCATTCTTTCAAATCCCGCAGCGAATCCTACTGCTCCGGTTTTTGGCCCTCCAAATTGTTGTACCAATGAGTCATATCTTCCACCACCACAAAGCGCATTTTGTGAACGATTATCGTTTTGCACTATTTCAAAAACATTGCCATTATAGTAGTCTAAACCTCTTACCAAGCTTGTATTAATAGAAAACTTAATTTCTAATGAATTAAGATGATCCTGTAAGTTTGAGAAATTATTTTTTTCTTCAGTGGATAAAAAATTGGAGATTTTTGGAGCGTCCTTAAGTGTTTCAATATCTTCACTATATTTACTATCAAGAATACGGAGTGGATTAGATTCGATTTTTTCGATAGCTGAAGGTGATAGTTGGGATTTCTTATCCTTTAAAAATTGTTTTAAATGTTTGACAAAAAGTATTCTTGTGTCCCCACTTCCAATATTGTTGATCTTTAGATTATATTCTTTAATTTGCAATTTTTTAATTGCCTCTAAAGCAAATAGAATTACTTCCGCATCCTGTTCTGAGCTGTAGCTACCAAATACCTCAACTCCAAATTGATGAAACTGTCTTTGACGACCCTTCTGGGGCTTTTCTCTTCTAAAAAGGCTGTCAAAATAAAAAAATTTGGAAAGAGGATCACTTCTATAAAATCCTCCCTCTATAAATGCTCTAACAACTGGAGCTGTCATTTCTGGTTTTAAACAAATTGATTTATCATTTAAATCTGTCCATGAAAACATTTCCTTAGTCACGTCGACATCTTCACCGGCACTATGTTCAAATAGTTCTTTATATTCAATAGTTGGGGTAATGATTTCTTTATAGCCAAAAATTTCTGCAAGCTCATAAAGTTTATTTTTTGCATCAGTCCACCCGCTAATATTTTCAGGAGTGATGTCAAATGTCCCTTTTACTTTTTGGTATTTCGATTTCATAATAAATTAGATTAAAAAAAAAATTTCCAATTAACACTAAAAATTAGGCCTATTATTATAAATTCCAGACCTTTTTTCAATTTTCAGATCTTTGAACATATCTGACCTTAGGTTTAGGCGCAAGTAAAACCCTTTCGCATACCCCGATGGAACCCAATCAGCATAAAATTCCCAACAGTCAATTTCACGATACATAGAGAGGTTTTGTCTCACTGTTTTTTTATTTATAAAGTCATATCGTATGGAGTGTTTTATCTTCCAATTTTTACTTGCTTGAAAACTGTTGTTAGCATTGATCCAGAAGGTTTTACTTTCATTGTTCGGGTTCATTTTATTTTGAATAAAGCTTATTCCGACGTTCGAATTCCATCCAGCATTACTAATCTCGTCAATAAATGAATATTTGCTTTCATTTAATAACAAGCTATTTTTGATTTTTCCTGAAAGATTTACAGAAGATGAAAACTTTAAACTTGTTAATCTTGGAGATCCTATTTTATTGCTTCTAGAAGATGTACTAGGGTCGAATTTATAAAAATCGTGAGTTGTTGAAAGATCAAAATTTAATCTTTTATATTTTGATCTAAGATTTAAATTTATTAAAGACCACTTAAATTCTGGCGCTTCAAAATTATATGAAGTGTTCATTTGCAAACTAAATAAATCTATTTTTTCGCTCTTGCTATTTTCAGATAGAGTTTTTGCTTGAAAAATATTTCCCAACCCTATTGACGCTCTTTTTGAAGAATTTCTGGGAGTATAACCAATTAGAGATCCTTGAAAAATATCAATCATTTCATCATCAATGTCGATAAAATAATTATCATTATTTAAATAACCCGGAGAGTAAGTATAGCTTACCCTTGGAGAAATAACATGCCTAATGGATTCTATTTTTCCAACTCCCAAAGGTAGAACTCCATAAATTTTAGTGTACAAATTAACCGACAAGTTTCCTGTTATTCTTTCTTTAACCCCAGATTGAAAATCAAGAGATTCTATTCCATTTGTTTTTGATATTCCTTGATATCGATTAACAAAATCTAAGTTAAGATTTGCGTTTGGGTTGACAGAAATATATCTGAAAAGCGTAAATGGGGCGTTTAGAGAAAATTTATTTTTCATCATTGAATTTGAATCATTATACGTCTTGATTTCACCCTTATTGTTCGTTGACCAGCGCAATTCAGGCTGATTACTTTCAGATATATACTCTTCTGCTTTATAAAAGTTTTTACTTACAGTTTTAATTTGCGAACTATAGTCCCACTGCAAATCTGACAAAAAGGAATTTTCTATAAATGGAAAACTTATATTTCTTCTTCCCACTCTTAGATAAACATTTGGCAAAGAACCGCTATTTTTTAAAATAGTAGAGTTTTTATTTGGTGGATTAATAAAAAAATCTGAATCGATTGTTACTTTTTCTTCCGCGAGAAGATCTTGAGAATTATCAAGGTTCACGGAGAGAGATATATTTTTTTTGGACCAATTTTTGCTATAACGAACGCTCGACCTAGTTTTTTGGTCTAATCTTTCGTTTAAGTTCAAACTTGTTTCTCTTTTCAAAGAACCTGAACTTGAAAAGTTGACATTGGCATTTAGTGTTTGGTTTTTTCTTAATATTTGATTGTGGCTCCAAAGAATTGAGTAGTCTGTTATATTGTTTTGGTTAATATTTGTGATATCCTGTTCTTGATTCGCTAGAAACTTTCGTGTACGTAAATTGATATTCCCATTATATGAGTATTTTTTTGAATAAATGTTTTTTGATTCAAAGATTAGACCCTGTTTATCAGCAAAGGTTATTAGGTTTTCCGATCCAAAATAATCATTGGGGGCGAAATAATACCCTAGCCCATCTAAATAAGTTCCTCTAATATTTGAGTTACCGATTGATGGCATTATCCAGCCACCTCTTCTTTCATTTGAAGAGTGGGGGAAAATTGCTACAGGTATTCCTATAATTGGAATTCCGCCAATGTAAACATTTAAAGGTCGCGCAATTACTTTATCATTATATAAAATTTTAACATTTTTGCTGCCTATGTAGAAAGATTTGGAGTTACAGTTTGTAAAAATACAATCATTCATTAAAAAAGTAGAATCGTTTACAGTGGTAATTACTCTGCCAGTATATAGCGTATCTTGCACGCGGGTTTCTCCCTGAACAATCTTTCCATTTCCAGATTGGAGATTGTATGTTATTTCACTCCCATACACAGGAGCATTATTTTTTTCTGTGAATTTCGGAGTGATTTTTTCTTCTTGATTGAATGGATTAAAAGAAAAGGCGCTCATAATTTCTGATTTTAAATCCATTTCAATGCTAGCAGCACTAATGTTGACATCTCCGTATTTAATGGACGATTCCCCGTAAAGTTTCGTTTTGTTGTTCTCAAAATTGAAATCAGCTTTTTCAGCAAAATAATCAATCTCTTCATTTGGGGATGCATCAGATGAAAATCTTTTATAATTACCCATTATTCCACCTGAGGCCTTCATTGAAATGATTTCTTGATTTAAAAAATCTACAGTAATCAAGTCCCCAGTAATCAAATTTTTACCCTCAATTGATGATTCATTATTGATATAAAATTCTGAAGAGGCCATATTTTCAAGTGAAATGAATTTTAACAATCCATCTAAAAAGGAAATGTTTATTTTTTCTGCTCGCAAGATATTTTGGTTGGAAAATTTTGATTCTAAATCCCTATTCAGAATAACCCCTTTGCCGAAAACCTCAACGTTTTTAATCAAATCTCCAACAATAGTAACTATAATTTGAGATCCTTGAATTTCATTGGAAGCCTCAAAAATTTTGGGTTGTTTTTTTAAATCAATAATATTCGTTTCACGGTTGAAAACTGCTTGGTCGCTAACAAGAGAATAGCCATTAAATTGAATCAAAGTATTATTTTTTAATTCAATTATGTTGTTTTTTGAATCGAAGACAATTATATCTGCCGCCATCTTTTTTGATTTGTCTTCCAGCTCTACATTGCCACCAAGCTCTAATATGTCCTGTTCAATAAATCTAATCGCCTTTTGAGCTTTTAAAACAAGTGAGTCTTGTTCAAAAATGACATTACCCTCTAAGAGGACAACTTTTTCTCCATTTTGCATGGAGTTAGTGAGCTGATTAGCGCTAATAAGTTTTAAATTTTGAGGGAAAAGAGCACTGAGTAGCACTAAAAATGAAAGGATTTTTTTAATCATAAAATAATTTACAAAATTAAGAACAATGGATTCATTTTTGTATAGTATATTTAAAATGTATTAATTTCTTTATTATGATTGATTCATTTTTTGATAGCATATTAAGCAATCCATCTTATTTGGCTGTTTCAATAGTAGTAATTACACTGCTTGCATTTTCAGTAGTGAAAAAATTATTTAAGCTTGTTTCACTTGGTTTAACGCTTTACTTGATATATTGTTTATATTTGGTTTTTACTGGCCAGCCTGTTCCTACATTTGAAAGTCTTTATTCTGATTTAAAACTTCAAGAAGAAAAGCTTAGCGATACTATAGAAGAAAATATTATCAATCCAATGAAAGAAAAAAAAGAAACTATTGAAAACAATATAAACCTTTTAAAATAAACCTATGTTCGAAAGCAATCTCCTAAAAAATAAAAATATCATTGTCACTGGAGGAGGATCTGGTTTGGGTAAAAGTATGGCCAGGCGTTTTGGAGAGCTAGGAGCTAACGTTGTAATTTTTGGCAGAAGAAAAGATATTTTAAAAGCAACTGAAAGCGAATTTAAGAATTTAGGTATAAACATTTTATCCGCAGATGGAGACGTACGTAATCCTGAAGATATTCAAAATCTTTTAGATACTGCAAAGAAAGAATTTGGAAGCGTAAACGGTCTTTTGAATAATGCGGCAGGAAATTTTATTTCTCCTACTGAGATGCTTTCCCAAAACGGTTTTAAATCTATCGTAGATATTGTGTTAATGGGAACATGGAATTGTACCTCCATTATTGGAAAAGAAATGATTGATAATAATGGTGGAACCATTTTAAATATTGTTACAACATATGCGTGGACAGGCTCTCCGTTTGTTGTCCCCTCTGCTTGTGCTAAAGCGGGTGTTTTGGCAATGACTAGATCTTTGGCGGTAGAGTGGGGAAAATTTAATATTCGATTTAATGCCATTGCTCCCGGTCCTTTTCCTACTAAGGGCGCATGGTCAAGGCTTATGCCTCCAGGCTTTGAAGAATTTGAAAATTCAATGAAAGAAAAAATTCCCATGAAGCGTTTTGGAGAAAGGCACGAACTTGAAAACTTAGCTTCATATCTAATGTCTGATGGTTCTGGATATATTAATGGAGAAGTAGTGACTATTGATGGAGGGGAATGGCTTGCGGGAGCTGGAGAATTTAGCGATCTTGCAAAAATTCCTTACTCGCTTTGGGAAGAAATGTCAAAGAATAGAAAAGAAAAGAAATAATGTTCCTAAAAAATAAAACAGCAATTATTTCTGGGGGATCTAAGGGCATTGGTTTGGAAATTGCAAAGACCTATGCTCAGAACGGCGCCAACGTTGTTATATGCAGCAGACAAAAAGAAAATTTAGATTTAGCATTAGTCAGTGCGAAAAGAGAGGGTGTTTCCTTAAATGCTATCACATGTAATACAGCTGAGAGCCATTCAATAAAAAAAGTAGTTGATTATACTCTAGAAAGATTTAGCACAATTGATATTTTAGTCAACAATGCAGCTACTAGTCCTTATTTTGGTCCTATAATGAAATCGACAGAAAAAGATTGGGATAGAGTTTTCAAAATAAACGTACAGAGTTATTTTGAATTTGCGCAACAATGTTTTCCATCCATGCAACAAAACAAATATGGAAAGATTATTAACATTGGGTCGGTTGCTGGAAAAACTCCAATGGATGGCTTGGGAATATATAGTGTCTCTAAGTCTGCAGTAATGATGCTCACCAAGGTATTAGCTAAAGAATTAGCTCCTGACAATATTCACGTTAATGCTATACTTCCGGGATTAATTAAGACAAATTTTAGCAAGGCGCTTTGGGACAATGAAAAAATTTCCAATGATTTATTAAAGATGATTCCTATGGGCAGGATAGGTGAACCAAAAGATATTGTTGGAATTGCGCTATATTTGGCAAGCGAAAAATCCAATTTTATTACGGGATCATTATTTTCTATTGATGGAGGTCTAACAACCTAAGATTGTTTGAGCCATCCGAAAAAATCCCCAATATCCTTGAAAACTGGGGAACCAGTATTTTTTAATCTATCATAATCATTATGACCATTCAAAACTAAAGCGCAGTCAATACCAAGGGAATTGGAAACATTAAAATCGAGCATGCTATCTCCAACGATGATAGTTTCTTCTTTGGGGACTTCAACATATGATAGTAGTTCTCTTCCTTCATGTTCTTTCCCAAATCCAGAAGGAGTATTTTGTAGACCAACAATATTGTCAATAAAGGATTCCAGAGAAAAAAATGAGACTTGTTCAACAAGCTTTTCTTGCATAGTAGCAGACAAAATGCTTTGAGTTTTACCTAATGATTTGATAGAAGCAATTGTTTCTTTTGCATATGGCTGAAGAGCGAGAGTTTTAAAATTGTTTTCAAAGTTTTTATGAAACTCTTCATTTGACTCTTCAAAAGATTCTTTTTGAAAATCAAATCCGATATTCTCATAAAAAGATTTGATTGGAAATAAAAAATTTTTTTTATAGTCCTCAATGCTAATAGGTGGGATGCTTCTTTTTTCTAAAGAAAGATTTAAAATAGTTACACACAACCTTAGATCATTTAACAATGTACCATTCCAATCCCATATTATATGATTATATTTCATGGTTGTGAAACAAAAAAAAAAAATAAACTATTTAAAGGAAAGACTTGATTTAGAAAATCTTCCCGGCTGGGAAGCCCAAAAAAAAATGGCCGCTATTCCAATTAACACATTCACAGAAAATTTTTTTCTCAATCCTAAAGATTATAAAAAGGCGGGAGTTGCAATTATCCTTTTTAATTGCGATGAAAAATTAAAATTTTATTTAACCAAAAGATCCAATGATCTTGAACATCACAAAGGGCAAATTTCTTTTCCCGGTGGGTCAATTGATAATAAAGAGTCTATCCTGATGGCAGCATCCCGAGAAGCAGAAGAAGAAATAGGAGTTCAGCGCCATCAAATTGAGTATATCGGGTCTCTTTCTCCACTTTATATTCCTGTGTCGGGCTTTAAGATTTTTCCTTCAGTTTGGTTTGCAAGCGTTAAACCAAGAGTAAAACTAAACCCAAAAGAAGTATCAGATATTTTTGAAATTGAATTTGATGAAGTTTTAAATGAAGAAATTGTTTCACAAAAGAAAATTACACTTAATTCAAAAAATTTTAATGCACCTGCATTTCAATTTAAAGATTGTTTAGTTTGGGGAGCTACAGCTATGATTCTTTCTGAACTGAAAGAGATTTTAAGAGAGATCTAGTTCGTGATTACAGTTGGAACACTTAACTTGGCCTTTTTTTGATATATCTTCAAAACAAGAAGGGCAAGCCTCATTATTAATTTGAACATTTTTTTGTATTTTTAATGGAGTGGCAGATGCTTGAGACCAAAAATATGACACACTAGCAAAAGTTAGTAAGTATGCAACCGCCTCTATTGCACTAGGATTACCATTATATCCAAAAAGACCCTTAGCAAAAGCTCCTAAAGTGCTTTTTTCATTCAGTAGATGATTTATGTCCCAAATTGCTCCATAATATGGGATTATGCTAGCCTCTTCGAATTCATGAATGCCATAAGATACTAGACCTGCCGCAACAAAAATAAGCAAAATAGATGTTACATTAAAAAATGTTTTAAGGGGCACCCTTTTACCTTGAATGAAGATTAAATACCCTATAACGATTGCAATCAATATTCCAGCAAGAGATGAAACAATAGACAAACTATTATCTTTAATTAGTATTCCATACAGAAATAAAACTGTTTCTATTCCTTCTCTAAAAACAGAAACAAAGGCTAGTAGGAACATGCCCTTTGCTGCATTTTTTTTATTTTCTAGAACTGCCGAAGCTTGATTTTCTAGACTTTCAGAAACATTTTTATTTCGAGCCATCCAGATAATCATTGAACTTAACAGTGCAGCAGCAATTATCATAACGATGCCCTCAAAGATAGCTTCAGCTTTTCCACTAAAACCACCCAAGACCATTTGAAAAAAAATTGCAAAAACAATACTTGCTATAATTGCAGAGGTTAGTCCACCCAAAACACTGCTTTTTAAATAGTCCTTACCAGTTTTAGATATAAAGGTGAAAAGAATACCAATTATTAAAGCAGCTTCTAAAGTTTCCCTTAAAGTTATTAATAGTTCAGCCATTGAACCGGAAATATAGTTAAAGAAAATATTAAAAAAAAGATTAATTGAGAATCAGTCTCAATTATTCAACTATCATATATCCCCTCATAGACATTGCATGAGCAATAAAAGTGCAAACATATAGATATTTTCCAGGTTTCTTGGGAGCGATAAATTCTAAGACTGTCTCTTCTTGCTTATCAATTAAAGAAGAAAAAGCTAAAATTCTTCCATCGGGATAAGGATTTCCTCCGTTACCTTCAGCGAGTTTGATAATTTGCATTGCTGCAGATTCGTCGTTAAATATAACAATGTTGTGTTTCATATCACCCTGGTATTCTAAGGGGGTGTTATTCTTTAAAATTATTTTTACTGGTGCACCAGCTTTTACTGTAAACTCATTTAGATCGTATTTCATTTCAGAACCCAAAGATCCAATGTTGATGATTTGCGGCTCTGCGCTTGCTTCACCACCACATGCCACAAAAAATAGTATTAGTACTAAAAATATTCCCTTTTTCATTTTATTTTTCTCCTATAAAGTTTTGGAATTAGTGAATTTGAATTTTGCATATACTCTTTATATCCATGCTTACTTAACGCTAATGCATTGTCCATAATCGGGCCAGTAATCTTATAAAAGATTAAACCCATTAGCAACGGACTTATTGTGCTCATTGCTATAAAGAGAAAATTTTTACTAGAAACACTAAAAAGAACAATACTGATCCAAACCATTAAATCTCCAAAATAGTTTGGGTGTCTAGAAAATTTCCACAAACCTGACTGTATAATCTTCCCTTTATTTTCTGGATTTTTTCGAAATTGTATTAATTGAATATCGCTAATAGATTCCCATAAAAGTCCAAAAATAAAAAAACTACACAATACGATTTTTTCTAAGTCACCAAAATGAGCGGTATTTAAAAAACCAAAGTAAATTGAAACACCTACAAGCGTTGCTAGAGAGCCTTGCAAGATAAAAACTCGAAATAAACTAATAATCCAATAGTTTTTTCCTCCCTCTTTTCTCCATTGCACATATCTAAAATCTTCTCCATGCCCAACATTTCTTATTCCAATATGAAAAGCAAGACGCAACCCCCATATAGTTATGAATGCTAATAGCCATTGACCTCTTTCATTATTTTCTACTCCCATTAAATTGAATAAAGATGCTGCCAATACTATAAAAGCTGGACCCCAAAATATATCAACTATTCTGGCGTCTTTTGCAAGTAGGCTTAAAATCCATAAGGCAGTCATAAAAATTAAAACAAAAAAATACCCAATAAGATAGTGATGATTGAGAAGAATTTGATTTTCTGGTGTTGATATATAGGAAATGATTATAATAATTAACGCAAGAAATAAATTAAATGTTAAAATATTTTTCATGATTTAATACCTAAGAATTTCAATATTGTTACCAGATCTATCTTTAACATAAACCGAAACTGATCCATCACGATGTTTAACAGGAGCACCATAGTCTTCAACATTTGACTTGAGAATTGCAAAATGAAATGGATGTTGTTCCGGCAAAACAAGCGCTAACTTTACATTTTCAAATTCTAACATCGCCCAAGAATTATCTTGATATAGAACGGCGCAATTAAATTCTCTCAAATACCAGTCAACAGATTGGCTGATGTTATCAGTACAAATTGCTAAATGATCTATAATATCTTTTTTTTTCATGAATTTGATTTTGAAATTTAATAAATCCTTATGTATTTTGATATAAGATATGAATGATAAAATTCCAATTTTCCCATTACCGCTTGTAGTTTTACCAGGCGAAAAAATTCCCCTACATATTTTTGAAGAGAAATACAAAAAAATGATTGAATATTGCTTAAAAAACGATAAAAAATTTGGAATTGTAAATACAAAAAATAATGATTCCCTCATTTTTGGCTGCACGGTTTCTATTGAAAAAGTTTTTAGTGAAGATCAATCTACGGGTGAATATGATATTATTGTTGCCGGAGAAGAGCGCTTTATTGTTAAAAGCTATAATCATTCAAAGTCTTTCAAAGAAGCTTATGTCACCATATGGGAAGACAGCGATATTTTCCATGATTCTAACAGTTTGCAAAAAACAAACGCGCTTTTTTATGAAGTTCTACTAAAGCTTGGAGAAACTACTCAGATATCCCAATTTGAAGCTCCAAAAAGTTCTTACGAAATTTGCTCAATGCTTGATATTAATCTAAACGCTAAACGAATCTTACTGAAATCTCAATCAGAAAATGATCGCCTAATTCTTATTAGAAGACTTTTGAAAAAAGCTATTATAAAATTAGACCAAACAAAGGGTGGCTATCTTCAAGATATTGAACATATGTCCGCTCAATTTGAAGCCTAGCTTTTTTTCAGCCTTGTTTTTCCTGAAAATATTTTAATAAAATCATCCACAATCGCGTAAGATACTGGAACTAATAGCAAAATAACAAAAGTAGCAAAAAGTATTCCAATCCCTAAAGAAATAGCCATCGGCTTTAAGAAAAGCACTTGTGTGGATCTATTGAATAACAAAGGGGCGATTCCTAGGAAGGTAGTAAGTGAGGTCAAAATAACGGGACGAAATCTAGTTCTAACTGCATCTAGAACTGCGTCCCTTGTTCTTGCTCCTTTTTCTTTTGCACGACTTATAAATACCACTAAAAGGAGGCTATCATTTACCACAACTCCCGAAAGGGCTACTACACCTAGGAGCGAAAGAACAGACATCGGTTGAAACAGTAATAGGTGTCCTAAAATGGCACCCACTATTCCAAAAGGAATTGCTGATAATACAATTAAAGGTTTAAAGTAAGATTTCAAAGGTATAGCCAAAAGCACAAAGATTGTAAAAATAGCCAATCCAAATTTTATAAAAATATCATTTAGTTGTTCCGCCTGTTCGGCTGCCTCTCCAGCTAATGCAAAATCAACTCTTCCGTTTTTTTGCTCTAAAATTCTTTTTAATTCACCTTTCGGCTTATTTTCTGCATTTAGCATGCTACCTAATATCATTGTAGAGGTGTTCTTGGTAATATCAACATCTGCAGTTACTTGAATGACCCTTTTCCCATCAATTCTTGTGATAGCTGATTTTCCTTCAGTTTCAACAATGTTCGCAACTGAGTAGAGAGGGACTTTAAATCCTTGGCTTGTTCTTATTCTTAAATTATTTAAAGTAGACAAAGATTCTCTTTCTTCTCTTGGAAGTTTTAACATAACCTTAATATCATCATCACCCCTTTGAATTCTTTGAACTTCTTCACCGTAAAATGACTGTCGAATTTGTCGTGCAATTTCAATATTAGTTATTCCATAAGATTCAGCGTTTGGGAGGAGATTAATCTGTAGTTCATTTTTTCCTCTTTTATCTGAATCGTTTATATCGATAGCACCACTGTAAGAAGATAAAAGCTTTTTGGTTTCTGAAACTACCATATCTAAATCTTCAAAACTTTTTCCTGAGAATTCATAATCAATGGGCTTTCCAGCATTAAAAATGTTAGCTGAAAAATTTAATCGCTCTACATCAGGTATCGTTCCAACTCGTTCTCTCAAAATATTAATTACTTCGTTAGCGCCAGTTAGCCCCCATCTTTCGTCTGCCGGACTAAGGATTACAACCACTTCTCCCAAATGAGGTGTAGAGCTTGATTGAACGGTCCCTCCCTGAGGACTATTAGCAGCCTCTTGTTCGCTAAAGTATTGAGCACCAACAGTTGTAAGCACATGAGTAATTATTGGTTGGTTATTTTTTTCAAAAAGCTCTTTTTTTAGATTAAGGGCTTTTTCTTCAATAATAGCAACAATTGATTCAGTCTTTTCTATTGGAGATCCCTCAGAAAGCTCCACGGTGATTGCAACTTCTTCAGCTTCCAAGACAGGGAAAAATTGCCATTTAACCCACCCTCCTCCAACTAATGAAAACGATAAAATTAAAAGAGATATAAAGATTGCGATTGTTTCATATCTAAATTGTAGAGCTTTTTTAACCATAGGTAACCAGAATTCATCCACAAAATCATAGAGTTTTTCAGAGCAATAATTTCGACTACTTTTTAAAACCTTACCAAACTTTATGAATCTTTTTTGAAACCACTCCCCCGCATGATATAAATGGGAGGGCAGTATAGTAGTTGACTCGATTAAAGAAAAAATTAAAATTGGTATAGCGGTCAATGGGAAAGTTCTCCAAATGGGCCCTGTGTCTCCTGCTAGGTCAAGCATTGGTGCAAAAACAACAATCGTTGTTAAGACACCAAAGAAAACAGGCGTCAAGACTTCTGTTGTACCTTTAATAGTTGAATCATAGTGATCTTCTTTGAGCTTTATCCTTCTTCTAAAAACATTTTCTCCTACAATAATGGCATCATCCACTACAATACCAAGAACAACAATAAACATAAAAGTAGAAAGCACATTGATTGTTACTCCCATAAAAGGCAAAAGAATTAACGCACCTCCGAATGAAATAGGAATTCCCATTGCAACCCAAAAAGCAACCGATGGTCTTAAAAAAAGGGTGAGCAATATTAGAACTAGAACCATTCCGATAGCAAAATTTTTGTAAAGAATACCAATTCGATCTTCTAGATATCTTGCCTGATCATACCAATATTCAATCTTTATGCCTTCTGGCATAAGATTTTTTTGATTATTTACAAATTCTCTTAATTGATTGGCAGCAATAAGAACATCTTGTTCACCAACCAAGTTGGCACTGATAAACATCGCAGGAGAACCGTCCCATCTAAAAAACTTTTCAGATTCCTCAAAAGAATCCTTTATGGTAGCAACATCTTTAAGAAGAAGTTGATTCCCATTTAAATTTGTTTTAATAACTATATTTTCGTAATCAGACCCACTATAAGATTGACCTACGGTTCTTATTAGTAAATCACCTTTTTGGCTTGGTAAAATTCCACCGGGCAAATCTATAGATCCCAAATTGATTGCTTGAGCAATTTGGTCGAAATTCAAATTAAATTTTTCAAGATTCTTTTCAGAAACCTCAATAGAGATTTCTTTATTTCTTTGACCAAATATCTCAGTAAATGATATTTCGCTCAGGTTTTTAATATCTTCATTAATATTTTTAGTTGTCTCAAGCAATACATTCTCATCAGCGTTCCCATAAATGACAACATCTAAAACCTTTTCATTGGTATCTAATTTTTTTACTAATGGCGTTTCGGAATTTTTTGGAAAAGTTGTAATGGAGTCTATAATATCCTTAATATCATCTAGCGTGGAGTCTAAATCTTCATTGGCAAAAACTCTAATAGTGACAACCCCTAAACCTTCAAGAGAACTAGAGCTTAATTTTTTAATTCCAGCAACTCCTTCGAGTCTATCTTCAATTTTTGAACAAATACTCGCTTCAACTTCTGCTGCAGAAGCTCCTGGATAAGGTACTGTAATTAAAACAACATTAGGGTCAGGTCTTGGAAAAAATTCAGATTTAATATTAGGGTAGGAAATAAAAAAACCCCCTATGATTAAAAAAATCATAAACAAATTAGCTGGAACGCTATTTTTAACAAACCAAGTAACTATACTTTTCATTTTTTAATATTTAGGGTTGACCATCATGGAGGAAGATGAAATTGAAATTTTTGAAACCATGACCCTTTCTCCAGGCAAAATTCCATTATCTACTATAACATTTTCATTGTTCTTCTTTAAAACAGAAACTTTTCTTATTTCAATTCTATTGTCATTTCCAACAATGATAACTTCATTTTGGGCGTTTATTGCTTCAGCGGGTATAACATAAATATTTTCTAAAGTTAATCCGCTAATTTCTGCTTCAACAAAAAGACCCAAAGGAATACTCGGGTTCTTTTCCTCAAGAAGATCGTTTTCAAAATATCCTATCAATTTTATCATTCTAGTAGTGGGATCAATCACTCCATCAACGCGCTCTAAAAAGCCCACCCATTGTTGATTAATTCCCTTATATGGCGCTGAAATAATAATTTCTGATTTTTGATAGTCTTCGAGTTTTCTGCCATCCATTGGAATATTTAAAAATCGCAAATCAGAATCTTTGACAGATAATTCAACTTCAATCAAATTTGATTTATACATTGTTCCTAATGGCTGTCCAGGAACTACAGAAGAACCAAGATCAATATTGGCTCCCTGTATTCTTCCTGTGTATGGAGCAGTTATATCTGTTTTACTTAGTTTTTTATTGGCAGAATCAACAAGGGCTTTAGCCGCATCATATCCAGCCCTAGCCTGTCTCAATTGAGGTATTTTTAATGCAAGTTCACTTGGTTCATAGTTTTGGGTAATTTTCTCCCAAGCTTCTTGCGCTATTTCTGCCTCTGCTAATGCAAGTTTATATTGAATATCTGCTGTAGCAAGTTGTAGTTCAGCATTTTTTAAAGAAAGTTTTAAATCGGTATCATCAATTTTTGCAAGAACTTGACCTTTTAAAACTGAACTTCCTGCAGAAAACTGATTCGATTTATAAACTATTTCTCCCATAACCTCTGAGGTCAACACTGTATTAATGCTAGCTCTGGTAGTGCCAGAAGATAGAATCTTTGTTTCCCAGTTTTGAGGAAGCGCAATAATTACTTTTACATCTGGAGGAGGCGGATCAGATGCGGGTTCTGGCTGTACTTTTCCTAAAGCTATTAATATATATCCTATTATTAAAGCTCCAACAATAATGAACAATGGCTTTAATCTATCTTTTAGTTTCAAATCTAAACCCCCCTCCAAGTGCTAAAATTAAATTTATTCTTTTTTCAATGCGCATTTTTTCTGACTGAGCCAGATATATTTTAACATCTGATAATCTATTTTCTTGAGATAAAATTTCCTCAAATCCTACGATACCTTGTTGATATTCATTTAAAGTAATATTATAAATCTTCTCGGTCGCTTGAACAATTTTTTTTGATTCATTTAATGCTATTTGAGCAATTCTATCCATTTCAAGCGCTGTTTCTACTTCCGCATATGCTGCTAAAACTTTTGACATATAGTTATACATAGCAATCTCAGTATTATTTTTTGCTAACTTGCGATTATTTATCAGCCTTCCGGAATTGAAGATAGGCGCAAAAAGAGAAATTGAACCACTCCACACTTTAAAATCTTCATCAAGCAAATCATTTAAATCGTTAGATGCTGTACCATTACTTCCAATAAGATTAAAAGATGGAAGTAATTGCTTAGTAGCGACTTTTTTCTTTTGCAATGACGATAAAAGAGAAAAGCGCGCTGATAATAAATCTGGTCTTCTTTGAATAATTTCTGAAGGAATATAAGATGGAATTGCAGGCAAGGACTCCGGGAAATCCTTTTTTATTTGCTCGCTTTCAATAACAGGGAACATAGATTGTAGAATTTTCGTGTTTCTAATAAGCCCATTGTATCCAGATCTAATATTTTCATATTCTGTATTAGTCTGGGCAACTAAAATTTCTACTTGTTTTAGCTGTTTTTCAGAAATAGAACCTTGATTAAAACGTTGATATGAAAGTTCGTAAAGGGTAGTCATATTTTTTAGTTTTACTTCAGATCTTTCTAAGCTCTTTTGAAGTTCCACCATTCCATAAAAAAGTTTAATTGCTTCTGCGGTTAAGGATAGTTCATAATAATTTTGTGAATATATTGCAGAAAGATAGTCCATTTTAGATGCTAAAGACTGATTAAAAACTTTACCCCACAAATCAATTTCCCATTGTGCGGTTAAAGAAAGATTATAGTTTTCCTGTTCAAAGCTAGTTAACTGACCGCTGCTTTGAGTTCCAAATAAATCCTGAAAGAATGGAGGGAATCCTGCCGTGTTTTGCTCAGATTTACTTCCCACAGATTGCAAACCAATTGATGGGAGCAATGAGGCTGAGGTAATTTTTGATGCCAGACTAGCATTTTGTACACTAATCATGCTTGACTTAAGATCAAGGTTGTTTGCTTTGAAGCTTTCTATAAAACTTATCAAATTGTTATCATTGAATTCTGCCCACCAAATTTCTTTAGAGGATATTTCAATTCCAGAAATTGTTCCCCATTCTTCTGGAATAAAAATATTGAGTGGTTGCAGTACTTCTTCGCCGCTTAAATATTTAGCATTTGAACATCCAGCTATAAGAATGGGAAGAATAATTATAAAGATTTTTTTCATGATGATCTATTGTTTAAAAATTCAGCAAATCTAAATAAAATCACTAAACTTGTCGCCCATAAAGTGCTCATAATTACTATCTCAACTGAACTAGAGCTTACTTGCACTGCTTGGATTTTTTCTCCACCAATATATGCGAGTGGAGCTAGAATTCCATAAAATCCAATGAGTAAAAAACTTCCCCTTAAAAATTTTAAAGAGTGAAAAATCTGAGAGGCAAATCCTACCCACATGCATAAAATCCATATTGGTGACAGGTGACGAATATTTTCCCAAGAACCAGAATACTGAACTATACCAAACCAACTAAGCGTGCTATCAACAATAATTCCAAGTAATAAAGAAAGAAAAATTAATTTTAACTCTACCATTTTTTTCTTTGATATAAACTGAAGATGAAATACAAGATAAATTGTGGTGGGAATAATTGCTAAAAGAAAATTTTCACTTTTAGCAGAAAAAGCACAACAAAACCAAACTATTGTGAAACCAAAATAATTAAATAAAATTTTTAGCCGATTTATGATGTTATTTAGTTTCATTGTTAAACTTAGTATCAATTATTTTTTTTCTATATGAGAAAATTTCCTCAATTTGAGGAGCTATAATCAATTTGTTAACTAATGATTGCATGAACTGAAGAGGTAAAACATAGGTAACCTCATCAATAATTTTTACCCCATTAGAAGTTTTTATAAAAATGTGTTTATGGTGCCACAAGCTATAAGGCCCCTTCATTTGTTCATCAACAAACATTTTTTTCCACTCGTAAGAAGTTATCATTGTCCTCCATCTTTGTGGAACACCAAATATTTTAACTGTATAGTCAATAATTGCGCCGGCTTTCATCTCTATGGGCGTTGGAGTCAAAATATGAAAACCCATTTTGGGCGGAGTGATTTTTGAAAGGTTTTCCGGTTTGGAAAAAAAATCAAAAACAGAATCTAGGTCACTACTTATTTCTTGCTCAGCCCTAAACTTAAAAACTTTCTTTTCTTGTAAAAATGAAAGTAGAAAAAGTATTACAAGTGATATTATTATATACAGTATTGAATTCATTCTTAGGATACTCGAGTCGTGGCTCGGGGCGGACTTGAACCGCCGACACAAGGATTTTCAGTCCTCTGCTCTACCAACTGAGCTACCAAGCC